>VNIU01000156.1_pt1 | contig 38071 bp, 64 predicted proteins | sample 7248601 | NCBI WGS metagenome assembly VNIU01 (sample SAMN12251564, study PRJNA551026) | human skin metagenome | isolation source: skin samples from healthy patients and patients infected with Netherton Syndrome | host: Homo sapiens | place: France:Paris
CAACAGCAGAGCGACCTGCCAACGCCCCTACTGGATTTGTTTATGTAGATACAACACTTCTTGCTACGGGTAAACCCATCTATAAAACACCTACAGGTTGGGTAGATACCACAGGCGCAGTAGTTTAATTGTTATTAACCCTAGTGTAAAAGCTAGGGTTTTTCTTTTAAGGGGGCGATATGCCGCACAATGTAATTGTGGTTAAAATACTAATTACTAGAATCTTTTTTATATTTACCTAAATTTGCTTTTATATTAGTAATAGACATATACTCCGATAATAAAACATCGGAGTATTTTTTATGATTAAAAATTTAAGAATAGATTTATGAGATTGTAATAGATAAATCACATAAATCTATTTAACGTAATATTTTAATTTATTTACTATTATAGAATTTGTTTTAATAAAATTGTATTTTTGTATTTACATAATGTATAAATTTTGTTATAATTAATTTTTAATTTCTAATACTAAGGAATTCATTAATTGATTATCATAGACTTTTCTCAGATAATGATTATGTCAATATCTGCTGCTTCAGGGCAATTTAAAGGCAATTTAACGGAAGATATGATTCGTCATATTTTTCTTAATAATATTGCTGGTTATCGCAAAAAATATTCAGCCGAATTTGGCGACGAATTAATTATGGCATGTGATGGTAAAGGTTATTGGCGTAAAGACTTTTTTCCATATTATAAAATGAAACGTGCTAAAAATCGAGCTGAATCTCCACTTGATTGGGATTTTGTCTTTCAATGTATTAATAAAATTTATGATGAAATTCAAGAATACTTTCCATATAAAATAGTTAAAGTTGATGGCTGCGAAGGTGATGATGTTATTGCCGTTCTTGTTGATTACTTTAATAAAACAAGAACAAAAAATGCAATGGAAGATTCTGATTCTTTGGATTCTTTGTTTGGTCCGACTGAAAATGAACCTGAACCAATTTTAATTATTTCTGCGGATAAAGATTTTTTACAATTGCAGAATTATCCAAACGTAAAACAATTTTCCCCGCTGAAAAAACGTTTTATTTCTGAACAAAATCCAAATTATTCTCGTTACGAAAAAATCCTAAAAGGCGATGCTGGTGATGGTGTAATGAATATTTTTTCAGACGATGATGTTTTTGCAATTGATGGTAAACGACAAATTCCAGCAACAGCTAAAAAACTTGAACCACTTTTAGAATCATTGCTAAATACAAATACATTACCAGATAATACTGATGATATTATTAGACGAAATTTTGAAAGAAATAAAAAATTAATTGATTTATATGATTTACAAATCTCAAAAGAATTGTATAATAAAATCATTGATGTTTATGAAGCTGCTAATGTTGCGCCAAAATCAAAAATTTATGATTATTTTTTAAAATACCAAATGAGAAACTTGCTAAGTCAGATTGATAAATTTTAAACATAGGAAAACTAAAAATGAAACAAGAAGCAATTTTAATTGAACGCAAAAATGTTGCAGATACACTGAGAATTAATCCATCAGAATTTGTACCTTTACCTGAACTTTTTGAAGATATTTGTAAATTAAAAACAAAAGAAGAAAAAAATAATTTGATTAGTTTATATATTTCAACTAATCCAACAAATAAAGAATTGTTGAAAAATTATATTCAATCCGTTTATCACCCAATGGTTATTTTGGATTTACCATCCGAAGTTCCGCCTTATACGTCTGATTTTCCAGATTATGAAATGGCACCAACACCACTTAATAAAGCACTATTAAGAATTAAGCATTTTGTAAAAGGTAATTCATCATATATTGAAAATAAAATTAAACGTGAAGAAATTTTCATTCGTACTTTAGAACAAATGTATAAAGATAATTCTGAATTATACACATATATTTTAACTAAAGAAATTGATAATAAAAAATACCCTGGATTAAATGATGCATTTTTCTTTGAATTATTTCCAGAATGGTTTCCGGAAAACTATCAACCAAAAAAGAATCAAGAAAAAGGATTGACAAAGCCAAAAGAATAATGTATAATTTATTTAGATCAACAAACAATAGTTGGTCAATTTTGAATAATATAAATGAAAAAAGGAAAATACCGAATGTTAAAACATATCGCACTTATGGGTTTTAGTATTGCAGCTGTATCAGCCGTTCAAGCAAAAGAAATTAATTTTACTCATCCACCAGTAGAGCCGCTTACTATTCAAGAATACCGTACACAAACTGTTCAACCGCAAGATGTACTAATTGTTGAAAATAAAGTAGTTCCGGTAACATCAGTTGCAGTAGTTGTACCAACAGTTGAACAAGAACGTATTAAATTACGAACAACAGTTGGTTACACAAATAATAATGTTGCAAAAACAACTGGTTTATATACTGCTGTAGGTACTGAAACACTTACTAAAATTCCTGTTCGTATTCAAGCACAAGGTACATTTGATGTTGAAAATGATTGGAAAAATCAATCATACGGTGCAACACTTGGTGTTCCATTAGCTGTATCACCGAAAGTTAAAATTGTACCACAAGTTGCATACGATCGTTATGAAAATGTTCTAGGTGAAACAGATACAAAAGATTTTTATTCAGTTGGTGGTGGTTTGGAATATGAACTTGCACCTTCAGTAACAGCAGCCGCAACAGCAATGCATACACCTGATGCAGATGAAGACAAAGGTCAATCAAAAGAATCTTACATGTTTACTGTAACAAAAGCATGGTAATATTTGATGGTACAACTTTATAAACATTACAATTTTTTATGTTCCGATTGTAATAAACAATTTAAAGTTGGTGCTTGGTCAAAAGATGGGATCTTATCGATTCCATCTTGTTCTTTCTGTCAATCAAGTAACGTTATTGTTGATGAAGATGCTAAAAAATATCAAAGCGGCCCAATGATTAATACTCGTGAAGATTGGAAAAAGAAAATTCCAACACAACATAAAGAATTTATGTCAGAATTTAAAAAACGACATGGGAAAAACATAACTTTAGAATAAAGGGAATCTATGGCAAGAAAAAAACGAATAGATTTTAATTCTATTAATTTACAGGCAATGGAATCTTTTCAAGATGAAATAGAAACAATTAGAAAAGGTTCGGATTCTTATATTGATGCAATTATTCAATATTGTTCTCAAAATAATCTTGATGTTGATGATGTACTTTCTGTAATTTCTGAAAATTTAACAGATAAAATTAGAATGGAAGAAATTGCAAATCGGTCAATTAAAGATGATACAGTTTTGGATGTTTCTATATGGGCGTAAGAATTGTTCATGTAAATCCAGAGCAATTCTATATTTTGTTTAATACCATTAGATTATATTATACACAAGATTACAATATTAAAAAATACGGATTGTATAATAATAAATTTAAAAGAAGTTATATTACTGATTCTGCGCAAAAAATCTATAACAAAACATCAATAGATATTAAAAATATAGAACTTGCAAAAATACATATCATTGCAAACTTTTTACAAAATAAAAACACATATATTACTGATTTTAGTTTACAAGCAGCTGAAACATTGTTAAAATATATTTTAAATAAACAAACAATAATAAATGACTTCAAAGGAGAAATACAAAATGCGCTAATATCTAAAATAAAATCCGGACAATTATATGACGATATTATTTTGCATGGTTATAAACCTGAATTATTTGCTATAATAAACTGTTTTATACCTATTGTTGAATTATCAAAATCATATAGTTCATATTCCGATAATCTTTCAAATATTTTATTTGGTAAAAATTCTAGCTCTGTTATTGAAAAATCTAAATTTTTATTAATGAATTATTTTGAGAAAGATAAAGAACAAATTACAAAAATACTTAAAGATTTACTTAAAACCGAAAAAACCGATATACAAACCGAAAAAACCGAGGATACCGAATATGACTATTTCTATTGCTGATTTAAAGAAAAAACAATCATTCTTAGACAAAATCAAAACAAAAATCGACCAAACATCATCAGGTGGCAATCGCGATTCACGATTCTGGGCGCCAACCTTTGATAAAGAAACCGGTGGCGGCGCAGTTATTCGCTTTTTACCATCTGCTGATTTAAACGAAGTACCGTTTGTTGAATATATTACTCATTATTTTAAAGGCCCAACTGGACAAAGTTATTCAGAAAAATCACTTGTTTCAATTGGTCAACCTGACCCTGTAGCAGACTTGAATCGTCGTCTATATGCAACAGGAATTCAATCAAACAAAGATCAGGCATCAGCACAAAAACGTCGCAAAAAATTTATTGCTAATATTTTAGTCGTTAAAGATAATGCAAATCCTGACAATAACGGAAAAGTATTTTTATACGAATTTGGTCCAGCAATTTGGGGTAAAATGGAAGGCGTAATGTTTCCACAATTACCAGGTGAAGAACCAATTGATGTTTTTAATCCGTTTGAAGGCGCTAATTTCTTTATTAAAATTAAACCACAAGCACTTGGTACTGCTATTGTACCAAATTATGCTGATTCTCATTTTGGTGCTGAACCAACAGAAATTAAAGGTGATATTGAGACAATTATCAATCAAACACATTCTCTAAAAGAATTTGTAGCACCTGATAAATTCAAATCATATGATGAATTATGCAAACGTTTAATTGAAGTACTTGGTTATACAACAGGTACAGGACTTGAAACGGTTATTGGTTATGAAGATACGTCTTCAGCTCCACAAATTAAACCAAAAGCAGAAGTCAAATTAACTGAATCTGAAGACGAAGATACTTCAAGTATTGATTCTTATACAGAAGATGAAGACGACGAAGATGTTGCTGCTTTAAAAGCATTGCTTCAAGACTAATAAAAAACCACATGAAATAAGTTTTGAGAGAATTTAAATTCTCTCAAAATTCTAAATTTGATTATTATAGGAATTATTAAAATATGATTACAGTTGACAAAAGTTTACTTATTCGTGAATCTACTACTTTATCAGGGCAAACCGTTCAGCTTCTTTCAACAAGAAAAAATATTACGGTTTTTGATTGGTTAACAAAATCACGATTATTAAAAAATGTATTATCTTCTAAACTTGTCGAAAAATATAAAAATACATACGGCGATGATATTACAGAAGAAAATATTGCAGGAATTGTCACAGCACAAACTGAACAATCCGAACTTGTTTTAATTCCTATTACTGATATAAATGGATTTGTAAATGGTGCAGCTACAGAAACTAATAAAAGATAATTGCCCATTTTGTATATGGATATTTTTAGTCATCATACTTACAATAATAATTAAAATTTTGATGATTATTTTTTAGAGAGCAAATGCTCTCTTTTTTATTTTCTATATAAATAGTTTTTGAGATATCTTTTTATAGAGAAAAATAATGTCTAAAAAATTATTTGATTTTATTATTGAAGCAACAAAGGAAAGTTCTTCAAGAAAATTAATACAAAAGAAGAATAAAATTAATATCCATCCGGCATATGAAAATTATTCAATTAAAACTCATGATGATCCAGATACATCGCAACCTGAATCACAAATAAACTCACGTGCATCTACAACTCTTTCACCGGGTTCTGCGAGTTCATTATGATATCATTTGAAACAAAACAAAAATTATTATATGCTTATTCGCAACATCAAACATTTGATAAAATGGAATTTTTGAATGATGTAAACAGAATAGTATCAGTCGCAAAAATTATTGATAAATGGTTAAAAAATGGTATATGCAATTACCGATTATTGTTAAATCATATTATCATTATTGAGAATGTTTTTGGTGAAGAAGGTTTATACGCACTTTATGAATATATTGAATCTCATAAAGAATGTATACCATCAATTTATTCTATTTTATTTTATCTAAATAAAATTGATAGACCAGCCATTTACGATACAGAATTATATCAAAAATTTAGGGAATTAGATTAACATGTTTAACTATTTAGTTTATTATAGTATCAAAGAAGAAATTTCTAATGTTCAATTATATCGCCAAGAAAAAGATATTACATTAACTGGTGGTGCTGCTCCAGTTTATCTATATCGTATTTCAATTGATAATGAAGGTGATATTAATGCAGCTGCCGTATTTTTTGATGAAATGCAAAAACAAAATAAAAATGTTGTTATGTTAAAAATAGAAAAATCATAATTTTTATTATTTACATTTAGTATTAATATTGTTATAATGATTTATTCAAAACAAACATATATGACCGTTATGGAGAAAACTATGAATTTATCAAAAGAGACGCAAGACATTCTTTCTAATTTTGCGTCTATTTCACAATCAATTAATTTTGAACCTGGCAATATTATTAAAATACGAAATGAATCTAATTCATTTTATGCTGTAACAGAAGTACAAGAAACTTTTCCTAAAGATTTTTGTATTTATGATTTATCAAAATTTTTACAGGCATTAAAATTATTCCCTTCAACCGATATTGAATTTGATGAAGCAACAATGATTATCAAAAATACAAACGGTTCTGGAAAGGTTCATTATTCTTACACAAATCCTGCTTTAATTAAAACTATTGATTATTCAAAAAATCCAAAATTTTCAGAATCTCTTCTTGAGTTTACCTTAACTTCTGATACATTCAAACAATTACAAAAAGCAGCTGCAATGTTTGGAGTTCAAAATATTGTTATTAAAAGTTCAGATAATAATAACATTGAATTAATCACAACAACAGTTGATAAAAACAAAAAAGATACTGATAACTTATTTTCGGTAGAAGTTCCATCTGAAAAATATTCAAAAGATATTTCAGTAGCTGTTGATAAAGATATTTTAAAATTGTATAATGGCGATTATAAAGTAATTGTATATCCGGTTAATGCAAAACAATCAATGCTTTATTTTAAAAATATTTCTGTTGGTAATACACTGGAATATATTGCTTCTGCTAAAATTGTATAAGGTAAAAAATAATGATTGATTTGAATGATTTAATTTGGACGGAAGGATTTCGTCCAAAAAATGTTGATGAATGTATTCTTCCTAAAAAATTGAAAAAACATATTAAATCCTTAATAAAAAAGGATACTATTCCGAATATGATTTTCTCAGGAATTCAGGGCTCAGGTAAAACATCTTTAGCTTTAGCAATTTGTAATGAATTAGGCTATGAAGTATTAATGATTAACGGTTCTAATGAAGGTCGATTAATCGAAACATTAAGAACTAAAATTACCAACTTTGCTTCATCAATGTCTCTTGATGGTTCAAAAAAATGTGTTATTCTTGATGAAGCAGATTATATTCCTGAAGAAACTGTACAACCAGCTTTAAGAAATTTTATTGAGGAATATTCAAGAGCTGGTGTTGTTTTTATTTTTACATGTAATAATTTAACACGTATTATTGAACCGTTGCAATCAAGATGTTCTCTTATTGATTTTAATATTTCTAAAGACGAATCAATGGATATGAAAATTGAATTAATTAAACGATTGCAATTTATTTTAAAACAAGAAAATATTACAATTGCATCAGACGAAATTTTACCGAAATTGGTTCAAAAGTTTTTTCCTGATATTAGACGCTTAATTAATCATTTACAATTAACAACAGGTTCAGGAGTACTTGATTCTTCTGCTTTAACAATTGTTGAAAAATCTGAATACACCGAACTTGTACAATATCTTAAAGATAAAAATGTTAAAGCAGCACGAGAATGGATTGCTTTACAATCATATATCGGTGTACCAGAGTTAACAAAATTTTTATATAATGAAATGTATAAAATTTCTGAAACGTCAACAATGGCTGAATATATTACGATTCTGGCTGACTGGAATTATAAATCAGCATTTATGTCAGATAAAGAAATTGCAATGGCTGCACTGGTTGTTGATTTAATGACACAAATTAATTTTAAAAAGGATTAAAATAAATTATGGAATTTTCTGATGCCATAAATTCTGTAACATTTAATAAAAATAATTTGATTAGAGATGAAAATGGTGATATAATTAAACTTGAAGAAAAGGGTTTTCCATCATTTGTTATTCAAAAATTACTTTCATATCATGTTGATACTCTATTTTTTGTTGCATATCTTAATCAATTAACAACAAAAAAACATGGTATGACAAACGGAATGGCATATGAATTTTTGTTACATACATTACCAAAAGGAAAACGATTTACAAAAATTCCCAAATCTAAACCGTCTGAAGTAATTGAAATTATTAGCGAAATGCAAAAGTGTTCTTATGAAAAAGCAAAACAGATTTATTCATTATTAAATAAATCTCAAATAGAACAACTTTTAACATCAAAAGGAAATATTAAAAAATAGGTGAAAAATTATGACTAAAATGACAACTGAACAACTTATTCCAACATTTATTGAAATTGAACTAACTGATAGCGATGCATTTTTAAAAATTAAAGAAACATTAACACGTATTGGTATTTCAAATTTCGCAAAAAATAAATTAACACAAACCAGCCATATTTTACAAAAACGTGGTAAATATTACATTGTTCATTTTCTACAATTATTTTTGTTAGATGGTAAAGAAGCAAATTATACAAAAGATGACCAAGCACGTGTTGTTGCAATTGCAAAAATGCTTGAAGATTGGGGATTATGCAAAATTGTATCTAAACTTGATACATCAATTTCAACATCAGGACATGGTTTAACTGTTATTGATTATAAAGCAAAACAAAATTGGGAATTATCAAGTAAATATACATTTGGTAAAAATAAATGAAAGCATCAGAAGCAAGAGACTTATCTGTTGAAAATCGAAAAGACCGAATAAATGACTTTCGAGACGAATATAATAAAATCATATTAACATCAGAATTTAAATCTTGGTATGATTTTATTATTAATAGGGTATTAGAAGCAACAAAACAAAATAAATTTCATGTAAGTATAAAAGAACTTGATAATAACTTTATTGCTGAATTAAAAAAATATAAATCTATGGATTCTAAAGATTATATGATGGAATTACCCAATCTTTATTCTGCATTAATTTATAAATTATGTGTAATTGATGAATACAAAATTTTAATACATAATGTATATCATGATATTGAACGGAATTCATGGTTGAAAAGACTATTTTCAAAATACCCAACAAAATCAATAACGAATTCAAAAGAAATTGTTATTGCTTGGAAATAATTTTTAATGAAAATATGAAGGTTGGAATTTACATTCCAACCTTTTTTGTTTATAATAGAAAAATATATTTGATGATGAGAAATATTATGAAAGACCATATCGCCGTAATTAAATTTAAAAATGATAATTTAGAAAATAAAATTGAATTTTCTAAAGGGTCAAATATTCCGGGTATAAAAATAAATTGTGAAAATGGTATATATTTTGTAATTGATAATATAAATTTTGATAAACAAAATAACAGTATAATGAAATCAATTATTTTTACAGAATTTTTATATTATTCAGCAATTCATAATTTTTTTAATAAAAAAATTGGATTTTATAATTCTATACGTGATTATTATAATCATGCTATTTTTTATCAAAAAGCTATGAATTTATATAATAAAAATTTATTAAACACAATTGTTGAAAACAATTATATACCGCGACTAACAGAATTTACAACTAAGCGTAAAGAATTTTTAATAAACAATAAAAAAGATTACGATTCCACATATGATGAATTTTACGATCTTTGTTTAATACAAAAAATTAATGATTACATAAAAATTACAATTGACTATGATTTTACATCTGAATTTAAAACATTAGAAGATTTTATTAGCACAATCAAATATGAATACTGCATTATAGAATAAAGGGGGAAATATATTATGTTTTGTTTATTTAAAAAGAAACGAAAAAATTTAATTCCAATATCATATCATAATTATATTGATACTTCAGGTTCAAAACCTGATAAAAATGGAAATAAATCCGGTGTAAAATCTCATACAATTTTATATTATAATTATAACACTGGAAAAACCGAAACTGAAATGAATTATGGAGCAGGTTATTTAACAGACGAACAATTTAATAAAATGGAAAAATTAGCTAATGATAGATTACAAGGAAATATATGAAATTTTATACGTCATTTTTTAAACACAAATCAAATTTGTATGTTCGCGGATATAAAGATAAGGAACAATTTTTTGAAATTGTTCCTCTTGATGAATGCAAGGTATATACAGAAAATCAAAATGCTAAAAATTATACTGAAACATCAATATATGGCACACCACTTGAAGAACACGTTTTTGCAAAACCTTATGAAGCATCTAAATTTATCGCGGAAAATACATTTAGAAATACTTGGGGATATCCGCGATATGATTATGCAAAAATTGATGAATTATACTCAGGTGAAAATGATACATCACTAATTCGCACATGCTTTATTGATATCGAAACTTTTGTTGGTAATGATACGGATAATGGTTTAGAACCGGAAAATCAATTTCCAAATATCTGGCAAAACTGTCATGAAATTTCTATGATTACTTCTATTCAAAATGGAATTATTAAATGCCAACATTTGAGTAAAATTGATAAAAACGAAGTAATGAAAATTTTATATAAAAATGTTAAAAATTTTGATGAAAGATTTAAAATAGAATTTATTGAATATAATACTGAAAAATTATTATTACGAGATTTTATTAAAATCATTAAAGGATTTAATCCTGATATTATCTCAGGTTGGAACACAAACGGATTCGATATACCATATATTTACGCAAGAATCTGTAAAGTATTATCTCCAAAATTTTTCGAAGATTTATCCCCATTTAGAATTATTACAACGCGAGAATATATTAATGATTTTGGTGAAAAACAGTTAGCTGTTAATATTAAAGGCATTGAGTGTTTAGATTATCTTGATTTATATAGAAAATTTGAATTATCCCCTAGACCTGACCATAAACTTGAAACAATCGCAACAATCGAATTAGGCGTTGGTAAATTAGATTTTTCAGGTTCATTCAAAGATTTTTATACAAAAGAATGGAACAAATTTGTTGCATATAACATTATTGACGTTATTCGCGTTATTGAAATTGACCGAGAAGTTGGATTTATTGACGTTGCAGCACAAGTTGCATATTCAGCAAAATGTGTATTTACTGATGTATATCCTGTTACGAAAATTTGGGATAATATTATTGCAAATTATTGCAGAGAACGTCACATTCAAATTCCAGCTGATTTTAATCATAAAAAACAGGATTATGAAGGTGCATTTGTTAAACCAACAATTCCAGGTAAATATGAATTCTTGGTAACATATGACGTGGCAAGCCTAAACTAAGATATGGGCCTCAAATTTGAAAAAATTTGTAGATAACGCGGTTAATTGCTGGGAACTCCAAATTTTGGACAATCAGCAGCAATAGAATTACATATGATGTTGCATGTCTTTATTAAAATTGATAAATAAAATAAAATATTAATAAAGGTTTAAACATGGAACAAATTAAAAATAATATTAGAAAATTTAAAATACATAATGAAGATTCACTAAAACAATATTTTGATTTATTAGAAAATAATGTTTTAAATGAAAATGAATATTTTGAAAAGCATCACATTTTACCTAGGTCAATGTTTCCTGAGTTTGTATCAGATGATTGGAATATTATTAAATTGTCATATCCTAATCATCAATTGGCTCATAAATTGCTTTATGAAATTTATCAAAATGATTCCACGAAAGCTGCATATTTATTAATGCATAATATAAAAATAAATGTTGCAACACTTCCTGAAATTAAAGAAAAAATTTCAAAATCAAAAATTGGAAAACCTAGATTAGATATGAAAGGCAAAAAATATTTTGGAGCTAATGCTGAAAAAATAATTGCCGGTAATAAAAAAATGTCTGAAAAACTTAAAGGAACCGTAGTTGTAAAAGATAAAGATGGCAATAAATTTAGGGTAAGTGTTAATGATTCTAAATATATTTCAGGTGAATTAGTACCATTTACACTAGGTGAAAAACGTCCGAATTCAGGAACAAAAAATCCAAAAGTTTTAAATGATGTATTGCAAAAACGTGAAGAAAAATATAATAAAATTTGTTCATATAGTTATGAAAAATTTGTAGAATATTTAGCAGAAGAATATAAAAATGGAAAAACTATTTTTACTAAAAAATATAATATTCATGCAAATTATACAAAAATAATTAGAAAAACAAATTTTACAATTTCTGATATTAAAAATTCTGTTGTTCAACGACTAGAGAAAGATGGTATAAAAATACCAAATCAAGTATCGTAGATTCAAGTGAATCGAAATGCCGCGGACCTAAAGATTGTTATTATAAAATCCATGGTCAAGATATAGTCTGAACTTGTATGGTAACATACAGCTGGGTTAAAATCCCGGGTTAAGCTTAACGAACTTAACTGAACATTATTGATATCCCACATTAATTATGCAGCAAAATATTAGCCCTGAAACAATTTTAACAGAAAAGGTTGATGTAACTCCTTATGATGTAACAAATAGAACCGAAAAATTTTGGGCAGCAAAAGAAATTTCTGATTCTTTAAACGCTTGTTTATGTGCAAATGGTTCTTTATTTTCAAAAGATAAAAAAGGTATTTTACCGGATCTTGTAGAAATTTTTATGAAAGGCCGTGTTGATGCAAAAAATGAAATGAAAGAATGGTCAAAACGTATTGAGTATGCAAAGAAAAAATTAGAAACTATATAAATAATATAAATTTTTTAGGAAAATACAAATGACTAATTTTAAAACTTTATTAGAATCAATTTTAAAAGAATCTCAAGATATAATGATTACACATCCGAATAATTATGAACAATTTCAAAAAGCAATGCAATTTCATTCTGGTAAAAAAGTAATTCGCCATAACGGTAAAGAAATTTGGTCAGGCACTGGTAGAGCAACTCATCCGGCAGAAACAGCAATTAAAAATCATTTTAATATTTCAGGTGAGCCAACATCAGAACATTTTTCGCAAATTTCAATTAAACATTATCCAGAAAATAAATAAAAGCATCAAAAATATTTTAAAGACAAGGTTTACATCTTGTCTTTTTTTGTTACAATATAATAACATAAATTATACAAAGGAATTTTATGCCAAAAATTGCAATTGTAACAGATACACATCTTTCAGTCAGAAATGATTTAGAATCTTTAATGGATTATCAAAATCGTTTTTGGAAAGATCATTTTTTTCCTGAATTAAAAAAACGAAAAATAAAAGAAATATTTCATCTTGGAGATTTTTTTGATAAACGACAATTTGTAACCGTTAAATCTCTTGATAATTTACATCGTAATTTTTTACAATTACTTGATGAATATAAATGTACAATGGATTTAATTGTTGGCAATCACGATATTTTATATCGTAACACAGTTGATTATAATGCCCCACAAAATATCTTTAATAATAATAAAAGAATTACAGTTCATACGGAACCAACTGAAAAATATGGAATTTTATTGGTGCCATGGATAACAAAATCAAATTATGATGATATTATGAAAAGTATTTCTGAAACATCTGCAAAATATTGTTTCGGTCATTTTGAAATTGCCGGTTTTGAATTACATAAAGGTCAAGTTGCAGAATCAGGATTAGATAAAAAAACATTTTTAAAATTTCATAAAGTTTTATCCGGTCATTTTCATACTCGTTCACAAAATGGGAATATTATTTACGTTGGTTCACCATTTGAAATGACATGGAACGATTATAATGATCCTCGTGGTTTTCATATTTTTGATACTGATACTGGTGAATTAGAATTTATTAAACATAACGAATCGATGTTTTTTAAAGTTGAATATAAAGATAATGACCATTTTTGGCAACCATATAAACCAGAATCAATTGATGGCAAATTTGTAAAAGTTCTTGTTCTTGAAAAAAATTCTTATTATGAATTTGATAGTTGGATTAAAAAACTTCAGGAATATAATCCTAATGAATTACAAATATATGAATCTACTATTGATGTAAATGGGGTGGAAATCGAATTTTCGGAAGCAAATAAAGCATTATCAAATATTGAAATTATACAAAATAAAATAAGTTCTTTACCTGAAGATGACAAATTAAATTCTAAAACTAAATCATTTATTACCAATTATATGACCAAATTATATAATGAATCAAATGTACTAATTTAACAAAACTTTACAAAAGATCTGTAATTTTATATTGCAGATCTTTTTCTTTTTGGTATATAATAAAAATATAAATTGATTGATACTGATGAAGGAAATTATATTATGCAACAATCTGAAATTTTACTCTCGTTTAACAATGTAATTTCAAAAATTGAAAACAAAAATGATTTAGAATTTAATAGAATTATAAAAATACTAAGAAATTCAATTAATGCACAAAAAGCTAATAATGGTTTAGAAATTACTCTAAAATCATTATGTTGTGCAAAATGTTCAAATTCCGAAAAGCCAAAATTGGGATATATTACTAAATTATTATTAGACGATAATTTAATTGATGAAAAATTTATTGAATTTTTTAATAAATTTATTGCTGATAATTTAACAAACGAAGATATTGTAATTTTTGAAAATCAAGAAATAACTTATTCTAAATTTGATGAATTAATACGAATAACTGAAAAGAAATTACAGTTAATGAAATCAGCACAAAAAAGAAATTTAGAATTTAATTTAACCGATTATGATATTAAATTATTATTAAAAAGAAAAACTTGTTATTATACAGGTATTGAATTTACAACGCTGGGTGATTATCATAGAACTGTAGATCGTATTGATAATACAAAGGGATATGTTAAAGGTAATGTTGTTGCATGTACACATATTGCGAATCAATTAAAAAATGAATTACTTGAAAAATCTGACAGAAAGTGGAATTTAGGTATTAAAGAATTATATAAAATGATTAATATATTAAAAAATATGTAATATATTTATGAAAACGGAAAATCATATCAGAAATATATATAAAAATTTATCTATAGAAGACTATTATCAAAATCATGATTATCGCAATCCGCATTTTGGTAATATTGAATATCTTATAAATGAATTTAAAAATATTAAAACATTTGATAATAAAAATGTTCTTGATTTATGTTGTGGTAACGGGGAAATAAGTAATTTATTTCCTGAATCTATTGTAACCGGATGCGATCCTTATACATTTGAAAAATATAAATTAAAAACCAATAATGATTGTTTACGTAAATCATTTTTAGATATTGTAAAAAATGGTTTAGATAAAGAATACGATTTTATAATTTGTTCGTATGGTTTACATCTTTGTGATAATAGTTTAAAATCTAATTTACTGTATATATTATCACAATATACAAAAAACTTAATCGTTATAACATCTAATGATAATTGTATTAAAAATATAAATTGGTGGAATTTAATTCATTTTTCTGAATTTAATAGAACAAAATTATTTTATTTTACATTAAAAAATATTTAAGGATTTAATATGAACGAAATTTTTTATAATCTCGATGAAATGTCAAAATTTAATGGTTTAAATTTTGATATTGAAGCTCATGCTGATTATATTGCTAATCCAAAATTTTATGAACTTTTAGATGAAATTATTTCAGAACATGAATATGAAATTTATTGGAATGATAAAAAATTAGTATTTCAGTTTAAAAATGAAAAATATATAGTTGATTGTCAATTTGGTAAAGATGGTGATGGTCTTGAAGGTTATAATATTTTCCCATACGATATAAATAGTAATTTAAAGGAAAAAACAATGACAAATCATCAAAATTATCAAGATACATATCCTATTAAGGATGAAGAAATTATTGCAGAAATGTTACGATTTAATTCAAAAGATCCTGAAGTTGAATATCTCAATAAAGAAGAAGCGGATTCTCTTCAAGAAATGCTCGATAATATGTATGAAACTGAATATCGTCTAGTTCGTAGATATTTTTCTGACATTAAAAATAAAAAACCAAACTTAGGAAATTTATAAAATATGTTAACATTTAAACAATTTTTAGCGGAAGGTCAAAACGAAGATATTAAATCAGCAAAACAATTTGACCAAAAATTTGGATCTTCTTTTATCAAATCATTAAAATTTAAACTTAATGATAAATCACCAATTGATAAGTTTATTTACTTTTCAGACTCAACACACTCAAAAGCACGATTTTGGTTAAGATATTCCGATTTTACTAAAGAACACTTGCAAATGCTTTTAACGAAAATCGGTAACGGTGTAGCACAACGAATTGATGAATTGAAATCAACAAGTAAAAACCAAGTTAATGAAATGATTGTATTTTCAAAATCAATGAATTACGGTTTAGTTATTGATTTAGTTCCACAATCAAATATGGTTTATCCGTATTATATGCGTATCATTACTGCATTGCCGGCAGGAGCAAATAAAACAACTCGTGCTGGTGATAAACTTGTAATGATGGAATCAGAAACAAATAAAGAATATTTGTTTATTGAAGTTGAATAAAATTTTTATAAAGGAAATTAAAATATGAAGAGTAAATTTGATTTAGTATTATGGTTGTGTTTATTAGTGTTAGCTTTAATTACATTATATTTGGTAGCATCTGCGCTATTGAAATTACTAATTTAAATTTACACTTCATATACAAACAGAATTATTATTTAATATATAATAAACATATCAAATCTGATAAACAAATCTTAAAGGAAATATATTATGAATAGTTTTTTAAATCAATTTAAAAATTCTCGTGATAAATATGATGCTAAGAAAATCTTTTGGGAATTATTTGGTATGTTTTCAATGATTTTAGTTTTCATCATGATTTTGTTTATCATTTGGTCATTATCAACAGCATTTTGGGGGTTAATTAATTAGTGAAAAAAAATTTAATTATTATCTATAGTTTGATTTTCTTTTTATCTCTTATTACAATTTATATAGGTATTAGCGTGTTTAATCATGTTGGTATTTTATATGCGGCTATAATTGTATTTGTTCTTGTTGCAATTATCGCAAATTTATTTTATCTTACAAAAAAATTTAATTAAGGTGTGAAAATTATGAAACATATTATTATTGCTTCAGCGATTGCTCTTACTTCTTTATCTGGTTGTACTCGTGTAGAACCAAACAGTGTTGGTGTACTGCAAGAAAATTATGGTAAAAACGGAAAATCCGATTTTACTATTACTCAAGGTTCAGTTAATACTATGATTCCTGGTGTTGAATTGTATCAAGTTCCGTTATTTGAACAACGTGGTGAAGTATCTTCTGTGCTGCATTTAAAATCGTCAGATAATACTGATTTTACATCAAAACCATCTTATTCATATCGAGTAATTCGTGACCGAGCTGTTGATATTGTGTTTAATAATCGTCAGCTGCAGGGTGGAGAAAAAGAGTTTTTAGATTCTGTTGAAGATAATCTACTTGAAACACGAATTTATAATATTGCAAAAGACGCTGCTCGAGAACATTCTACTGATGAATTGATGCAAAATGGTGGTCAGACAAAATTTGAAGAAGAAGTTCAGAAAAAAGTTGCAGAAGAATTCCGTAAGCAAGGTTTTGAATTGATGACTTTTACATCTCAACTTGAATTTACGCAAAAGGTAAAAGATCGTATTGAAACACGTAATGAAGTTTCACAAAACGTCGCAGTTCTAGACCAACAAATTCTTGAACAAAAGAAAAAGAACGAACTTGCTGAATTACGAGCTCAAGAAAATATTATTCGTTCAAAAGGTTTAACACCTGAAATTCTCCAAGAAAAATATATTGAAACTTGGGGTGGTAAAACACCAATTTATGGTTCATTACCAACTTTTACTAAATCAGTTGATTCTCAAAAATAATAATATAGTATCGTTACAAAAAAGGTCTATAAAATAATTGTAGACCTTTTCATTTTTGTGTATAATATAATTTGTAATTCATTGAAAAGAGAATACTATGGTTCATCAAAATTTATTAAATTCTAATATTGTTTCAAAATATCTTCCAAACTTATCCGTTATTTTAACAAAAAGTAAATTAGAACAACTAAAAAATACAGAATTAGAAATTCTAGATTTAAAAAATAATCAAATTGATATTTCTTTTTATAAAGATTCTTTACCATCAAATATTGCTTGGCATTTGTATTCAGCAACATATGAACAAACTTCAAGTAATTCGTGGAGAATTATTGAGTTAATTGAAAAATATAAGGAAGTATAAAATATGTCAATTTTTTATACAATTGTAATTGTGATACTAGCAATTTATGTATATATGTTTCTAAATATAGATAAACATGCAACGCGTACCGTCATCATGAAAAACGTAAATGAATACGTGCGATTACCATATTATTCATTTGTTAATAAAAAATATATAGATGAATTTAATTCATTGATGAAAGTTATTGAAGAAGAAATACGGGAAAATAAAAAAGTTAATTCATTTGACGATCCATTATTTCAAAAATATGGGGATTTACGAGCGACTGTAAATGTTTTTAAAATGTTTATGCATAATGAATCATATCATGTTCATTTAAATACATATCTTAAAGAAAAACTTATTAATTAAAAATGGAAAATTATGATAGAATTTAAAGAATTAAAAATTAAAAACTTTTTATCCGTTGGTGATAATGGAATTACGATAAAATTAAATAAAAGCCCAACAACTTTAATAGTTGGAAAAAATGGTACTGGTGAATAGCTTGCCTGCTTTTGTGGTGACACAAAAGGTATGACTTGTACTATAATGTACAGGTGTGGGGTAAATCGGTGAATTCTAAGTCGTATGATATGAAAATACCGAGGTAAGTTTTAAATTAAAAAATTAAACCCACCGTAACGCCTAGATAGTGAAACTGTAAATACAGAATATAATCTATCCACGAGACTCCACCATCTTTTTAAAGATGAAAATGTATGCTGAACTGAATGGAAACTTTCAGAATTGGAAGATAAAAAACTTCCAAGATAACAAAATTGAAGTCAACCATTATTGATGCTATTTCGTTTGGTCTATTTGGAAAAGCATTTCGCGGAATTAAAAAACCTTCTCTTATTAATTCAATTAATCAGAGAGATTCTGTTATCGAAATTAGTTTTAAAATTGGCCAAGATAATTATAATATTATTCGCGGACAAAAACCACACAGGTTTGAAGTTTATAAAAATGATAATCAATTAAATGAAACGGCTGCTATTTCTGATATGCAAAAACATATTGAAATGCAAATTCTTGGTTTTGATTTTGCAACATTCGGAAGAGTGATTGTAATGTCATCAATGAATTATACGCCATTTTTATTATTATCAGCAAACGAAAGACGTCAATTTGTTGAAACAATGTTAGGACTTTCTGTTTTTACAGAAATGAATAAACAACATAAAACGAATTTATCAAAAATAAAAGATAAATCTATTTTATTAAGCGCTGAAATATCAAAATTAGAATCTCAATTAAAAGATAAAACTGAATTTTTACAATATATCAAAAATAATTTAAATGCTGAATTATTGGAATCAAGAACTCAATTAGAAACTTTATTAATTGATATTGAAAAACTAGGAAAGGAATTAAAAGATTTTGATACAAAACTAGCTCAATATGGTAATATTGGTAAATTAGATAGCGAAATTTCTGATATCTATAAATCTTTACAAGAAGTTAAAGAAAAGGAATCAGTTTTAAAATATACATTAAAAGAACAATCAAAAAATAAATCATTTTTAGAAAATCATAACATTTGTAATCATTGTTTACAGGATATAACTGAAGATTATAAAGAATCTATGATTGATAAAATTGAACAAAACGAAAATGATATTACAACATCATTATCTTCGATTTTGTCGGAATTATCTGAAATCAATTCAAAATTTGAAAATAAAAATTCAGAATTAAAAAAATTAGAATCGGAAAAAAATAAATTAGATTCTGAGAAAAATACAAAACAAATTTTAAGAAAACGATTAATTTCTGATTCTAAACAAATTGTTTCTAAAATTGAAAATTTAAAAATAAAATCGTCATCAAATACTGATGACATTATTACGGAACTTTCAGAAATTGAAAATAAATTAAAAGATGCAAGAAACGAATTTGAGGAATTAAAGGAAATTGCATTTGCTTCATCGATTGTCTCCGATCTTCTAAAAGATTCTGGTATTAAAGCTGATATTATCAAACAATATATTCCTCTGCTTTGTGCATACGCAAATCAGTATTTGGAAAAAATGAATGTTGCAATAAAAATAGATATTGATGAAAATTTTAATGAAACTATTATTACAAGATTCGCAAATGAATATTCGTATAATAATTTATCAGCAGGCGAACGAGTTAGGGTGGATTTAAGTTTAGCATTTTCATGGTCAAGACTTGCAAAAACTAAAAACTCTGTACATACAAATTTATTGATATTGGATGAAACTCTTGATGCAAATCTTGATGAATCAGGAACATTAGCTGCGATGGATATTATAAATGATTTATCAAATGAAGGAGTTCATATTTTTATTGTTTCTCATAAAGCAAATATGTCGGAAAACGTTCGTTCAGTATTAACACTTGACAAAATAAACGGTTTTACGGAAATCGTATAGGATTTTAAAAATGAAAAAAAGAAATTTTAATTTACTTGATTTAATGGTCATTATTGGAATTATTTCAATATTTTCAGCTGTTGGATTTAGAGCATATGAAAATCATAATCCTAAAACATTTGAAAATTATTCTTTAACATGCAATGGTGTAAAAATTAATAAAGAAATTAAATCAAAAAATAATATTCGTCCAATTACAAAATTTACAACAACAGATGGTTCAGAATATATGTGTTCAAACTATTCTTTGGAAAAAGAATATTAATTTATTACAAAACAAATACAAAAGATCCTTTATTTTATATTGCGGATCTTTTTCTTTTTGTGTATAATGGATTTATTGACGAACAAACAGGATTTAAAATTATGAATCGTAACGGTACATCTAAAAAAGGTTATCATCTAAACAAGAAAAACAATCGCAAATTTCTTGAGCTTATTGAGAAATTGAAAACTGCCCGCGGATATAAAACGGATAGAGAAATTGCCGATAAAATTTTTGTTCCGTTTCGCGTATTCAGTCATTATAAAAACGGTTATGATGAAGTATGTATTATTATCATTATGCGTTTAGAGAAATTACTATGAACCACCCATCTTTATCTGAATTATATCATTTAAGAAATAAATTACAAAATGAAATTATTTCTTTAAAAACTAAAAATCGTTCTATTTCTCAACGATTTAAATCAAGCAAAGAATTAACAAGTGCTGAATTCGCTCAATATTGTTACGAACAACGTATTAATTCCAAACATATTATGAGAAACCGCAAAAATAAAAAGTTGATTAAACATCTTTTGGATGGTTATCACTTTCTTCATAATGATAAAGTTTTTTATACATCAAATTTTGCGAATGTTTATTTAAAAGAATTAGGATTTAAATTATGAATAAAATTATTAAACACGTAACTCCAAATATAACAGTTTATAAACGATATATGGAATCTACGAATGTTGTGACTAAATCATCATATAAAAACATTCTTAAAAACCGATTAAAAAATGGTGATTCAGATGCACAAAAATATCTAAATAAAATTGAAGCACTGGAAGATTAAAAAATATGAAATCAGAAATTTTAAGATATTTAAGAAATTATCGTAATGGTTCAACAAAATTACGCAATTTGCTGGACATTCATGATGAAATTATTGAATTAAAAAGAAGCAATAGAATTATTAGTCAACGAATTAAAGAATTAGCAAAATATCCAGAACCTCTTGGTGGATTAGGATTATGTATTCCACAATTAAAAACAAGTTATGTTATGATTCATAACCAAAAAGATGCTGATAAATTAGTTAAAAAATTAAAGAAAAAACAAATTAAAAACGGTAATAAAATTCTAGAATTACGAAAACTTTTACAGATGGTAGAATAATGAAAAAGAAAAAATTTTTAAAACTTGCTAAACTTCACGAATATATTGTAAAATATAAAACGATTAATCGTTCTCTTGCACAACGTATTAAATTCAATAATCAACTTACTGAAGAATTTAAAGAAGAATTGTGTAATGAGCAAAAACGAAATTCTGCACATATTTTAGGTTATCGTAAAGAATTTCAACATATTTTTTACGATTCAGATTGGAAATATGAATAAATTAACAAAATAGGATTATGAATATGGGTGGTAATGTTTTTAAAGATAATAAAAGAATGGAATCAAAACAAGAATTCTATTCTGTTTATGGTAAACAACATAAATTTTTGTCATCTAATAATATACATGAGTTTATTGAATTACCTAGACAAATTGAATCTAAAACATCTTTTGGTGATATGGATTTAGTTGTTAATATTAATAAACTTGAAACATATAAATCAAAATTAATTGCTGCGGGATATCCGGTTAGCCGTAATGGTATTGTATTATCATATCAAACACCAGAAAAATATCAAATTGATTTAATTGGTATTGATAAAAATAAATTAAATTATGCTCTAAGATATTTTTCATTTGGTGATCACGGTAATATTCTTGGTAAATTAATTTCTTATCATTTTTCTCTAAAACATTCTTTTAATGGTTTGTATTATTCTTTTGTTAAAGATTCTGGTAATTTTAAAAATAACATTTTTTTAAGTTTGGACTATGTTGATGCTTTAGATTTATTAGGACTATCTCATTATAAATTTATTGAAGGTTTTGCAACTGAAGAAGAAATTTTTGAATGGATTTACGAATCACCTTTGATGAATACGGAAATTTATAGTTTTGATAAAATGACTAATCGAGATGCTACTCGTGACCGTAAAAGAAAATTTTATAATTCATGGTTAGACTTTTTAAAAACAAAAGAACCAAAAGTAGTTGAACGATTAACAAAAGAAGAACGTGATAATATTCTTGAGAAAAATTTTGAAGGTTTTAAACAAGTTAAAGATAGTCTTGAGATGCATTATAAACTTCTTTGCGAATATCGTGAAAAATTTAATGGTAATATTGTAAAAGAAATTTCTGGGTTTGAAGGTAAAAAACTTGGAAACTTAATGAAAAATTTAAAGGAATTATTGCCAGAATATAAAGTACGACATATGACTTCAGAAGAAGTAAAAGATTTTATTAAAAATCAATTAACATTTAATCTTTTAATTGCAATTGATGAAAACGATTTACCTTAAAATTTTACACTTCTTATACAAAGAGTATGACTTTTTAGTTGTACTCTTTTTTATTTGTGTGTATAATAAACATATACTGATTAAACAAAAGGAAATACAATATGAAAGGTTTAGTTAACAAATACAATGAAAAAGTTTTAGCCGAAAATATCGATGCAGATTTAAACCAAACTATTTCTATTGAAATTCAACATTGTTTAGAATCAGATCCACATAAAATTTATAATGCAAAACAATATGAAAAAAAATTATATGATGTCGACATTGAATTTTTAAACGAAACTCCAGATGATGACCGTGCTATTTTAACAGGTGCAATTAAAAATGTTTATAATTCGTTAATGGAATGGTATGGTGATGATGAAGATTATTGTTTAGAACAAATTAAATCTGCACTTTCAGAAGGTAAATAAATTATGATTAATATTCCAATTGAAGTTATGAATTTTTTTAATACAACTAAAACTAATATTTCTCAGTTAGAAATTGATTCGTTAATTTATAACAAACCTGAAAATAAATTCTATAGATTAGATCATAAATTTGAAAATAATGTTTTAATAAAATCCTTCGATAATACAACATCATATACAATTCCATATAATGAACCAATTATGTTTGTTAATGGTTACTTTGAAATTTCATATTAATCAAAAGAAAATATTTATGAATTATATAAACTTAATACATTAGGAATTATTATGAAAGTACAAGAATTAATTTCTGAACTACAAAAAATGGTTAATGAAAATCCAGAAGTTGCTAGCTATGAAGTATACAACCCAATTTCTTTAGAATCTGAAATGAAAATTTCTAATATTTATTTTGGAAACGAAAATGGAAACAACGGTGAATTAAATTTTTCAACACTCCTTACGAAAGATTTAAATGAAGCAAAAGATCATGCAACTAACGATGACATTGTTGTTATTCTTGGTAATATTGAATGATTATTGTTCTTGTTGGTTTGCCTGGTTCAGGAAAAACGTATTTAGGTAAACAACTATCAAAAGATTTAAAAATTCCTTATCTGGAAGATATTCATATTTTAGAGTATCTTCCAAATAATTGTATTATTGATAATCCATATTTTTGTTTAGAATCTGCAAGAAATAAATTATTATCTTTTAATAGAAAATTTATATTTTTTTATTTTGAAAATAATCCAAAACAATGTATTGCTAACGATAAAAAAAGAAATCGTAACAAAAAAGCAACATCAACTATTAATTACTTAACTAAAAAATATGATATAATTAATTATCATTTTCCAGTTTATAAAGGATAAAATTTCATGAAATATACTTATGATAAATTTTTAAAATTATCTGAATATTATATTGATAAAGTAGAAGAAAATTATCATTATCATTCAATTGATATGCCATTTTCTCCATATAAAAAAGATGATTTAATTTTCTCAACTTATATTAATGTAGGTGGAACATCTGGTGCAAGTTGCTGGGATGATTCGCCTTCAGAACCATATACTTCTCATGAAGAACAAGATTTTTCAGATTTAAAAAATTATTTGAAAAAATTAAAGATTAACTTAACAGATTCACAATTTAAAAATTTAATTTCTAAATTTCATGAAGGTGAATATTCTGAATATGATTATTATGGAAATAGAGATGATTTTAAAGTTTCGTATTTATCAGCAAAAGAAATTTATGATTATTTGAATTCTATTTTAAACAGAAATTATAAATCAGAAATCGAAAATGAATATCATTATGATGATGGTAAATATAGTATTGTTTTGAAGTGTGGATATCAGATTATTGCTGATAGTAAAATTGAAGTTCATCAAAAACTTAAAGAATTATTTAAATTCTATTATATGCAACAAGAATATAAACTGGAAAACCATTAATAATGAATGATATTACACAATTTCGCGGAGAGTTTTCATGGCTCTCCAATTTTTATCCGGTTCAAATTGAATATGAAGGATTAACATATCCTTCAGTTGAACATGCATATCAAGCGGGTAAGTTAATCAACATTGAAAATAGAAAATTATTTCTTATTATGTCTGCTGCTCAAGCAAAACGAAATTGGAAAAAATATAAGACATATAATTTAACAGAAGAATTTAGATTAAATTTGATGTATCAATTATTATCAATTAAATTTAATCAAGAACCTTTTAAATCTCTATTGATTGCAACTGGTGATCGCTATATTCAAGAAGGAACATATTGGTTTAATCCATTTTGGGGAAAACAATTATCTACAGGTGAAGGTAAGAATATGCTTGGACATCTTATTATGCAAATTAGAAAACAAATTATGGACTCAACTTAATTTGAGTCCTTTTTTCCAACCTTTTGGAATATCATCAGTTTTATTAATTTGCTTTCTAATTATTCCGTTATTAATCCATATTAATCCTTTAGATACACCAACTAATTCACCAGATAAGTATCTTGGCTCATCTTTAAAAACAGAAAATGTATTTCCGTCTTTATCTTTTACAGAAACTTTTCCGGCCGACCATATTTTTAATTCTCCACTAAGATATCTTGGATCATCTTTAGAAATATAATATTCATTTCCATTTTTATCTTTTGCTCTTAATTTTCCTTTAGTATGAAATTCATATAAATGTGGATCATAATTTTCTTTGTCAATATATAATTTATTGCCATCTTTATCTTTAACAGAAACTTTATTTGTAGCAATTGATATTAATTCACCATTAAGATATCTCGGATCATCTTTATCAACTCTAAAACAGTTTCCTTCTTTATCTTTAACAGTAATTGTTCCTTTTGTTACACCAGATAATTCTCCTGATATATATCTAGGATCATCAATATCAACTTGAAAAGTATTACCATTTTTATCTTTCACAGAAACTTTTCCTTTGTATATAACTACTAATTCTTCATTAATATACCGTGAATCATCTTTATCAACCATAAATATATTTCCATCTGTATCTTTTACAACAACTTTATCTGTGCACCACATTTTTAATTCTCCTGATATATATCTAGGATCATCAATATCAACTTGAAAAGTATTACCATTTTTATCTTTTACGCGTATTTTATTTTTTGATAAAGCTGTTAATTCTCCAGAAAGATATCTTGGATCATCAACAGAAACAGACATAGTATTTCCATCTTTATCTTTTACAGTTAACTTATTTTTATGTATAGATTGCAATTCGCCGTTTAACCATCTTGGATCATCAACAGAAACAGAAAGTATATTTCCGTCTTTATCTTTTACATTAACTCGTCCATTCATTGAAAAACTCTTAGAAGTTTGTTTTGACTTGTTATAATAATTTAAATTTTTTCCGACTTCGTATAAATTATGTAATCTAATTTCTTCGTTTAACATATCATCTTTATTATTGTATATCGACAAAACTTCATATATAAAATTTTCAGGATTTTCTCTTTGTTCTTTTTGAAATTCCTTGTCTTTTGATGAACTGAAATATTTTTTACCCAAGTCATTTGCTGGTTCAATGTTTGATGTTCTAGAACCGATATACATTTTACTATTAACTTTATTTGTAATTTGATATACATAATGAAACATAATAGCTATTTCCTTTTTAATTTTATTTGATATAATATATTTATAAATTTTTAAATCGAATTACTGGGGTGACATGTTTTTTGGATATTGTTTAAAAACTAATCAAGGAAAAAATCACCTCGGTCAGATGATTATGAATATAAGGGAAAAACTATTATGAAACATTTTGATGAAATTAAACCAAGTGAAAATGACAATTTAAAAAGAATGTCTTTTGCTATGAGATATAATGTTATGACTGAATCTTCTGAGAAATTTCTAAAATTTTTCAAAGATGGTGATTATTTAGATTTAGATATTGAAGATTCAGAAATCACTCCACCAGATTCGGTTGTTATTGAAATTTCAGAAAAAGATAATCGCAATGTAAGTAATTCTGATAGTCTTGTAGAAATTAAATTAGATACAGAAAATCATATTTGGACTTCTAATGGTCCTAATGAATTTGAATTTATCTATCCTGAAGATACAACTCATTTTTATTATAATCTGTATTATAATGATGAATATTCTCATAGAGGAAAAAATTCAGATTATAATACTATGCCAATTCCGTGTAAATATTATAATAATAAAAATGAGTTTTGGTACCGTAAAGATGGTGAATGGAAACAAATTACAGAACATGGTACTTATAAATTTTCAGGTAATAAGTTTTTATCAATTGATGAAATTTTAAAAAATAACTTTAAAAAACCTGAACGTTCTGTATACTACGATGTTGTTGATAATATTTGTGAATTTTTAGAATATGGTTCTTCTTTTGGTCCGTCGCTTGAAAAGCGTGATGAAATATTTGGTGTTCTTAAAAAATATGATGATATGTTAGTTGAACTTACTGTGGATTTGTTAAAAGATAATTCCATTGAATTAAAGATATTTTATAATTATGATGAAATGATTGATAAATTTTTAAGAATTCTCAAAAGTGAAAATTTAAATTTATTTGTCGTTATCGGTCAATTGATTGTTAATTATCCTAAAATTTTCAAAGGTGCAAAATAAAAATACGGAGTTATAAAATATGGGTTATTCAGCAAGAGCAATTGTTGGTTTAGGTGTTGAAATTGATGAACAAGAACTAACAAATGCAATCATAAAACATAATGAACAATTGGAAGAAACATTAGATGAAGATTTATATTTTGATGTAGATGAACATCCTGATTATAAAGATCCTGACTCTATTTATGAATTTTTTGATGATGATAAAGTTGAAGCTGAACTTAAAAACAGAAATCTTTATTATGATTGCACTTCATATGATTATGAAAATCATTTTATTTTTTACGAATTAAACGATATTAATGATGTTTTAGAATTAGATAAAAATAAACTTGAAAATATTAAAAAATCTATATTAAATTTTGCCGATCTTTATAACTTAAAAATTATCGGTGATTTTGGTATTCAAGTAGCTGCAGATTATTCTTAAAAAGGATTAAAAATATGGGAATTAGATATTCATCAGTCGGTGGTATTGGTTATATTGTAAAATTAGATTTTTCTATTATTCCGGAACACCTTAAAGAAAAATATGATATCAAATCGGAAGAAGATGTCGATGATTTTGATATTGTTTGGTTCGCAGAATCAGAATTACCAAAAGATTATATTGCAGTTGCTGGTGGTGATTTTGTTTGCTATAAAGATATTAATAATTATGTTTTTATTGATAAAACTTTGCCTGAAATTGAAGATATTAAACAAGAAGCATCCGATCTTAAAAATATTCTCAATTCAATTGGTTTAGTTACTTTATCAGAATTTGATTTTTTTCATCAGGAACTTGTATCATGAATAAAAAAGTTGTTATCAATAGTTGTTATGGTGGATTTTCTTTATCAGAAAAAGCATTCGTTGAATATCTTAAAAGAAAAGGAATTAATTGTGTTACAGAGGTAAATGAATTTGGTTGGGTAGAGTTTTACAAAAATTCAATTTCTGATGAAAATTATATTTCTCATTATGATTATGTTTCTCCAAGTAATTTAACTACTCGAGAAGATCCTGATTTAATTGAAATTATTGAAGAACTTGGTGAGGAATCATTCGGTATGTTTGCATACCTAAAAATTATAGAAATTCCTAATGATGTCGTATATGAAATAACTGAATTTGATGGATTAGAAACAATACGAGAAAAATGCAGAACATGGTGTTAACATAACTTTACAAAAAGGTCTATCATTATTACAAATAGACCTTTATTTTTTGTTATAATAAACATATAAATTAATTGATAAGGAAACTATATTATGAATACTTCTGAATTGTGGTCACATGATGTTTTTGCAAATATTGTTAAATTCGCGAAAAAAGATGCTCGTAACATTGCCCGCCGCATGGCGCAACAATATGAAATGAAAAAGAAAGCATGGGAAGCGGTTAATACATCACATCGCAAATCAGGTTCAATTGATTCGTCACGAATTGTAAAATTTAAAACATCTGATAATATCTTTATGAAAAAATCAATGTCGAATGAAGGTACTTCGCATGGTTTAATTCTTACAATCGATTGGTCAGGTTCAATGGATAGTCTGATTAAAAAAGTTGCATGTCAATTTTTAATTACCACTTTATATTGTAAGTATATCAAAATTCCTTTTGAAGTATATACATTTACAAATGGTGAATCAGGTAAAGAATTGCTTTCAGGATTATCATTTCGGTTAATTGCATCAAACAAAAATAGTGAAGCTGAATTGATGGAAATCTTTGCTCACATGTATTCTTATGGTGCGCACTCTCGTGGTCCTGATGTTTTTACATCACGTTATGTATCTTATATCAAAAAACATTTTGGTCAACTTCGTTGTACACCATTATATCCTGCAATGATGATGTCATATCATAAAGCACATGAAATGCGAAATTCAACAGGAATGGAAAACATTTCAATTATGTTTATTACCGATGGTGAAGGTGATTGTGATTATTCATATGCATCAACAATTCAAGATCCTTATTCTGTAAGATCTTATTCATATAATTCATTGTCAGTAAATAAAACTACATCAACGATTATTTCAGCAATTAATAAAATGATTCGTGATTCAGGATTTAAAACATTTAATATTTTCTTAACGCATGGTGATGTTTCACGAAGTATTGGAGAATTTTTTAGCTCTCATGACGAACAATTAAGTCAAAGCACCAAACAAAAATTAATGGAAAATGCTGCAAATGATTTTAAAAAACAATCATTTACAACAATTAACAATTTTATGTTTTACAATACATGGATTGGTGTTAATACTAATTTATTTCCTGAAGATAAAGCTATCAATAATAATGTTACAACGCCTAAAACTGAAGACGAAATTTATCGTGTATTAAAAAATGAAAATACATTAATTAAAAATCTATCAACAGTTGGTTCAACAATTAACGATATTTTGGTATCAGATTTTAAAATCAAATAACATAACTTTACAAAAAGGTCTATCATTATTACAAATAGACCTTTATTTTTTGTTATAATAAACATATAAATTAATTGATAAGGAAACTATATTATGAAAAAGAAATTTGATTTGTTATCATATGAACCACAAACTAAAAAAGATTTATCATATCTTGATAAATTTTTCAAAATTATTTCAGAAAATGGTTCTATTAATATTGTAAAGAAAAATACTAGCACTGCATATTATGTTCCTGACACAAATACAATTGTTCTTCCTGTGTTTATTACTGAAGATAAAGATTTGTATATTATGTTCGGTTCGCATGAAGTATCTCATGCAATGCATACACCAAAAGATTTTTATGATATTCATAATGATTCTGACCGAAAAGTTTTCAAATTAAAAAATGGTAAAGTACTTACAAAAAAATTAATGCAATGTATTAACATTGTAGAAGATATTCGTATCGAAAAAATTATTCGTAGAAAATTTCCAGGTTTTGTTGCAAATTACAATCGTGCACGATTTAAATTACTTAATGAGCATTGGACTCATATTAAAAACCTAACTCAAGACGATTGGGATAAATTAAACATTGCTGATAAAATTAACGTTAAAGCAAAATTTGGTAAACACATTACTTATCCATTGACTCAACGTGAATATGCTATTTACAAATATTGTGCAAAAACTGAAACATTCAATGATGTTCTTGTTCGTGCTTTATATTTGTTGAAAATACTTGAAGACGCCGAAACAGAAAAACTTGATAAACACAATGCTGGTCAAGATGGTGAATTAACTCAAGACGATTTTGATGGTCAAGACGGTGAAAAAAGCGATATGGAAGCTGATGAATCCGATCTTCTGGACGGTGATTTTGATGATTTATTAGAATCCATTGATAAAGAATCTGAAGATGAATCTGAAGCATCAGGTGATGAAATTCAAGATAAAATCAAAGAAATGCTTGATAAATTAAAAGATGATAAACCTTCAAAATCGCCAAATCCAAAAAATGATACAAATGATTATTCAGAAGATTTACTTGATGAAGTTCAGGATCTTGCTGACGAAATTACAAAAGATTCTCCAACCGATGAATTTGATATGCAATCGGAAAATGAAAGTGAAGATGTTAAAGAAGAATTTATTGCTGATGAAAATGGTCAAGCAACAGGAGTTTTGGATTTTACAAAAGAATCATTAAAAAATTCTACAAAAATTGTCACATGGTAACACTTCTTATACAAACAGAATCATTATTTAGTATATAATGGTTCTTGTAAACTAAACAAATAAATTAATTTTTAAAACCGAAGGAAACTTGTTATGAATAATTATGAAACTGCAATGAACCTATTAAACCAACATTCATCATCTGAAATGACTGTTCCTGAAATTAAACAAATTCTTTCCGAAAATAACTTTTCAGAAAATGAAACAAATGCTGTATTTGGTCAACTGCGTCGCGAAAAACGCAATTTCAAACGTGGTATTTTCAATATTAAATTTGATTATGAACCATTGGAAACTGAACCTGTTTTGGAAATGACCGAAACAATTTTGACAAAAGAACAAACAATTCATGAAGTTCATGCTGCTGAATCTCTTGTCCCAAAACTTGACCCAACGTATGTTCAGCATGGTTGTTTTGATATTGTTGAAAAAGTTATTTCATCAGGTGTATTTGCGCCAATTTGGATTTCAGGTTTATCAGGTAATGGTAAAACATTTGGTGTTGAACAAGCTTGTGCAAAATCAAATCGCGAATTAATTGTTGTTAATATTTCAAATGAAACTGATGAATCAGATTTGATTGGTGATTATACACTTGAAGCAACAAAATTCTTTGAAATTGATATGTCAGTTGAAGATTATCAAGCATGGGAAGAATATAAAAAATCTCAAAAAATTGCATAATATCAATAATTATTTTACAAGGGTAGAATAAATCTACCCTTTATTTTTTTATAAATTCATTCTAGAAGATCAAATTTGCTTAATCATTATATTATACATATACTTATTTAAAGTCATTTAGAACACATCTAGAAGATGAATAAATTACACCACATATACAATCAAAATTAGTCGTAGATGGTATTATAATAATATTTAAATTGCAAATTGAGACTTTGTCTCAATTTGTGTTTTGTCTCTGACAAAACAATTCTCTTTTTCTTTTAATTATAATAAACTTTCTATTTAGACTATTTGTCTCGATGACTCAGAGTAAACTCTTCGGGCCGTCAGGCCATTTCTACCATCTAGTCTATTTAGAACTATTAGAACTACTGCCGTCCACGGCAAACTATCTAAACTATCTAAATAAAGAGCGCCAGCTCTCATATATTCTTTTTCTTCCAGACGTATAGTAGTACAGAATGGAACCAGTGGAACCATTATACTATTATGAGCTATATCTTGTCAATAGATTTTTTTGTATATTTTATGTAAACATAATAAAATAAAATTGATAATTATAATTTTGATATATTTGAATGTAATAACATTATCTAGATGTCTCTAGATTCATTTTAAATGTATATCTGATATAATATACATAACTGTTTATATAATGTGCTAGAATGCATTCTATAATGAATTAATTTTAATTGTTATTTTAATGCTCTAGATTCATTTTAATTAACTTTTATATACGATTCATCAAATCAACATTTAAAATGAATCTAGACGCATCCAGATGATTAATAAAATGGTTACAGAAAATAAACAAACAAACTATTAAAATATTTGTATAATTTCATTCATTATAAACAAAGTTAAAATTTTTGTATAAACAAAGTAATTCAAAAATAAATGAATAAATTTACACAACTGATACAATACTTTTAATTTTTCCTGTTATAATAAATCCTGTAAACAAAACAAATTAATTTTTTTAAACCGAAGGAAACTTGTTATGAAAGCATTAATGAATGAAAAAGAATTTAAACAATTTCAAAACTACGCAAAAACCAAAAATGTTAAACATGAAGTGGTGCGTAGTTTTGTAGAATCGGAAATGTGTTGGAATGATGGACCTGTACTTAAAGCAATGCGTGGTTCGAAAGATCCTGTAACAGGTGAAATGAAAGGTATGGTATTAGCATTGGATGAAATTGACCAAGCAAAAACTGGTATTATGTCTTTGCAAACCATTGCTCAAGGTAAACCATATTACAATAAAAAAACAAATGAAATTATTGAACCTTCTCCTGGGTTTTGTTTAATTGCAACAGCAAATACCAAAGGTGATGGTGATGGTATGGATAAATTTGCTGGTGCTCAAATTATGAACCAAGCATTCCTTGAGCGTTTTTCAATTATTGTTGAACAGGATTATCCTACCGTTGCGGTTGAAAAGAAAATTTTATCAAAACATACTTCCGATAAAAACTTTATCAAATTGTTAACAGCAATTGCAAAACAAACTCGTAAAGCTCTTTCTGATGGTTTATTTGAGCAATGTTTAACAACTCGTCGTCTTGTTCAAATTGCAAAAAACTACGAAATTTTCAAAGATGCTGAACTTGCGTTTAATCTTGCAATTGCTCGATTTGATGCTGAAATGCAAGAACAAATGAAAGAAATGTTCCATTCATTACAAGCAGCTAATATTGCAGACGATGAAGAACCTACAGTATTAGCAGGTCCGACTGATGCTCCTAAAAAAGCAAAAATTAAATCGATTGTATTGTAATAAAAAATAACAAAATAAAAGAGAGTTTTAATCGACTCTCTTTTGTGTATAAAAATAAGGAAAATTATTATGAGTAAAAATATATTCTTCACCAGCGATTTACATCTATTCCACTCAAAAGTTATTGACTTTTGTAACAGACCAACTGATCCTGAACATCACAATGAATGGGTAATTGATACTTTAAATGGTTTAATTAAACCTGAAGACGAAGTATACAGTCTTGGTGATTTATCTTTAACCGTTCCATCATATTTGGAATTAGTTGATACAATCAATCAATTAAATGGTTCATGGAAATTTGTTAAAGGAAATCATGACAATCATGGTCGTATGATTCAACTTGCAAAAGATACTAATAATGAATATCTTGGTTCCTCATATATTGAACGTAAAATTCAAAGAAAAGCAAATGAAAAATCTACATTTTTTGTTCTTTGTCATTTTCCGATTGAATCATGGAATGGTATGAGTAAAGGTTCTTTGCATCTTCATGGTCATGTTCATAATTCATTAAATGAAGCACCGAAAAAACAAAACCGATATAATGTTTGTTTTGATTTGGATTTTAGACCGTTTCATATTGACGAAATCCTATCAGACGATTTGGGTGAATTTAAAAATGGTGTAATCAAAGAAGTCCGAGCTCCAAGAGCAAGAAGTTAATTCACTTTAGATTCACTTTAAATCATTTATATATAATATACTGAATATGATTTTAAAATGAATCTAGACTCATCTGGATAAAAATAAATTATGAAAGTAAAACTGCCATTTGTATTTGTTATCAATAAACAAGAATATAAAGATGTTTTTGGTGTTAAAAATACGGATAGATTTGAAATAAAAAAACATCTTTGTGAATTAATATTAAGTCAACCTAATAATCAGCTTATTGGAAAAACTCAAGATTTTAATTCACAGTTGTTATCAGAAACATTTTGTATGTTTTCTGAACTTGTTGAATTAGAAAAATCTGAATTTACTGAAATACTTGAAACAACATATATACTGCAACAATATGGTCAGTTGAGTGGGACAAAATTGATGTATGAAAAAGATGAAGAATTTATTCTAAGATTAGTTGATATATCATTTTATAGGTCAATTACAGTAGAATCAGATTCTTATGTTATTTTTAATGCATATTTTGGTTTTGATATTATGACAGAATATACTAAAAATATTGAAAAATTTATTTCATTTTATGAATTTTATATTTTATTAAAATATTTTGACTTTTTATATCAACTCACCAAAAAATGTAATTCTTATGACATATTGAATAAAATTGATACATGTGTATTTGTTGAAGGTGATCCTAACGATAAATTAATTAACGATAAATTGCATGAAAACAAATTATTTGGTATTGAATTAAGAGAAAATGGTTATTCTGAAATAATTGGAATTAATAATGATTTAGTTTTATTTTGATACACTTCATATACAAACAAAGTTTCTTTTTAGTATATAATAAACATATAAATTGATTGATACTGAAGAAGGAAATATATTATGAAATTGTCTCAAAAAGAATATGAAGAAAAAGTTGCTGATTGGGGTGCCATTATTATTTTTGGTTCTGCAATTATTGCATTATTAATTGTTACTTTTGGTTAATCTCTGAATAGGAAATATTATTATGCGTAAATCACCTTATTATCAATTTACTGTAGATCTTAAAACTGGTTTTGGTTTAACTGATGTTGCTAGACTTCGTAGTGCACTTCGTAATTCAAATAAACGTGTTTGTTTAAAAGGTCGCCTTGGTCCAAATAATCCAAACAACAAATTCTATAAAGGTAAAAATTATCAAACTATTAAATTAGAACATGCTCGATATGCAGATGTCTACATTTACTCAAAATAAAAAAGGGAATCATAAGATTCCCTTTCGTTTTAAAATAATTTAAATTAAAATTTTGCGAATTGAACGACGAAGTTCTTCAACTGTATCGCCTTCAATTTTATTTTCTGATAATACTTTATTTTCTTTTGGTGCTTCAACCGCAGTTTCAGCTGGTAATTCTTCTGTAATTACATCAGCTTTTTCTTCAATTGTAACATCTTCTTTTTTTGTTCTAGCCATTTGTTTATTCACCTGTTCCTGATTCTTTTTCATTTAATTTTTTAATTGTTGATGGGCTATATACAATAATTGTTTCTGCTTTATACCGTGTTTTACCATCAGCTGTTTCATATTCAAATGCTTCAACGATGCCGGGTGTTTTAATACCCTTTGCTTTATTAGGAGCACCAACAAATTTTGGTGCTACTTGTCCTTGTGAAATTGCCATTAATAGGTTTCTCCTGCTTTCGCGCGTTTCACAGCTTGTTTATATTCATTTGCATTACTATTATCAACCAAATTATTTTTATGATTAGTATCTTGTCTATGGCCAATATCTTGAGCTACCCACCGAGCTTGACGTTGAACTGATGAACGTTTAATTGAAGCTGCGTCATCAGCTTTATGTAATACTGATGCTAATTTTTCAGCATGTTGAGCTGCTTCGTAATGATTACCTTTTGATAAAGCTCTATCAAGATTTTCTTTATGTTCTTTAGCACGACGTAAATGAATTTCTGCTCCAACTGGATCTTTAGGCTGAGCCCCAGTAATTTTATCCGCTGCTTTAGCTGCAATATTTCTGAATAATTTTGGTGATTCATCATTTATTTCAGCATTTTTACGACGTTCACGAGCGATATTTGAACGTTCTTCATCTTTGCCAATAAAATGCAATTCAACATTGTTATCTTTCTTTGTGCCAAATGGTGTAGTTGATTTATATCCACCAGCTTTTTCAATTGCTGAATGAACATGTTCAATTGCTTCACCTTTTGTTAGACGAGAATCGGTATATTGACGGGTGCGTTGTTCCCCACCGTATATACGGCCACCAGATTGATATCTTTGTGTACGCCATTTTTCAGTACGTTCAACTTGATGTTGTTTACCTTCGCCATCATTTGCATGAAAGTCTGAACGGGCTGCATTATCAAGTGGATGCAAAGTTGCAATAACTTTACCATTATGTTTTACAATAACATGATGATTGTTTAATTTGCTCGCGATCGCTGTGTGTGTTTGAGATTTATTATTAACTGTTGTAGTTTCGTGTGGAGAGTTTTCGCCACCGCGGAAGTCTGTAAGACCTTTAGTAATTTCTTTCACAGATTTTGGATGGATTCCTGAAAAAATACCTTCGCTTAAAGCATCTTCAATTTCTTCTTCTGAATAATTTTCAAATAATTCAGAAATATCTTCTTCGTTCCAACCTTCTGTTACAATAAATTCTTGTTCATCTTCAGTGCCATCTTCTGATTCCATTAATGGTTTTTCATAAAGTTTTGGAGTTGCAAAAGATGAAAGATGGTTTTCTTGAATTTCTTGTGTATCATTTGATAGAACTTGTGCAAGTAATTCTTTCATTTGACGTGTATTTTCGTAAATGCTCATGTTTTAAATTTCCTTAAAAATTATTTTTTATATTTTGTATTTATAATATTTTGATATTAAAAAAGGATCCGAAGATCCTTTTTGATTTGTTGATAATTCTAATTAAAGAATATTTGCAACTTTAACTTTACGGAAGTATACATTTTTGTTGGCAACAAGAGCGCCATTACCTTTTTCGATACCATGAGCAAATGGATTTGCAACAAGACCGTAACGAGTTTTAAATCCAAGTTTTGGTTGGAAAGTTTCGTCGTTCATAGTTTTGTACATTTGTAATGGAACGTATGGTGCATAGAACATACCAGCATCGTAGCTGTTAACACCTTTATAACCAACCATAAAATAATCACCGGTGGCATATGGGTCAACATATACTTTAAATTTACCGTTTAATAGAACACCAGCAAAAGTATTACCAGTATCATCAACTTGTAAACCATTTTGTAAAGCAGGGTTATTGTCAAGAATACCAGCCATTGCTAAAGCAGATGCAACATCGCTTGAACATACGATAAAGTTACCTTTACCACGACGAGTTTCTTTTGCAATTTGGTTAGCTTCACGTTCAATTTGGAACATCATACCTTTGAATTTTTCAACTGACCAACGTCCGTTTGAATCTAAATCTAAATCAAATGTACCAGCCGCAGTTGTACCAGTTAGAGCACCAGGTTTTGAAAAGTTGTACATAGTACGGATACTTTCGCG
>VNIU01000180.1_pt1 | contig 34275 bp, 32 predicted proteins | sample 7248601 | NCBI WGS metagenome assembly VNIU01 (sample SAMN12251564, study PRJNA551026) | human skin metagenome | isolation source: skin samples from healthy patients and patients infected with Netherton Syndrome | host: Homo sapiens | place: France:Paris
GATAAATAGAGGGAGATAAATCTTTAGTATTCCAAGTAGGTTGTTCTAATGGTAGTTCTCCTAATAACTGAGTATTTAATTCATCTGCTAGTTTACGTCCTCCGCCTTTACCAAAGACATATTCTTTATTACCTGTTTCTTTACTTTCAAAATAACTCATATTTTCGATAACACCGAGAATAGAGTGCTCGGTATGTTTTGCCATTGCCCCTGCTCTAGCAGCAACAAATGCTGCAGTAGGATGCGGTGTCGTTACAATTATCTCTTTACTACTTGGTAGCATTGAATGTACATCTAAAGCTACATCCCCTGTTCCTGGAGGTAAGTCTAATAGTAAGTAATCAAGTTCCCCCCATTTCACTTCTACAAAGAAATTGGTTAACATTTTCCCTAACATAGGTCCACGCCATATTACTGGTGCATTCTCTTCTACGAAAAAGGCCATTGATATAACTTTCACTCCATGACGTTCTACTGGAATAATCTCTTTTCCTTGAACTCCTGGTTTCTCATCAATACCCATCATATCTGGAACACTAAAACCATAAATATCCGCATCAACTAAACCAACACGTTTACCTTCGCGGGCTAAGGCTACTGCTAAATTTACTGCTACTGTAGATTTACCTACACCGCCTTTTCCTGAAGCAATCGCTATAAATTCTACAGGATTGTCTTTAGATAAAAGTCCCTCAAGGGTCTTAGGTTGTTCTTCTTTCTTACCATTATATTGCTCAACCGTTTCGGCAGGTAATTCTTCAAATCTTATTCCAACAGTATTAGCACCATTATCTTTAAGCGCTTTAACTATTGCCATTTGTAAATCTAATTGCGGTTGTCCGCCTAATTGTGCCATTGCCACTTTGACACTAACATGCTCTATTTCTTCTTTAATAGTTACTTCTACAATACCGTCTGTCTCTTTAAGTGGTGCATCTATAATTGGATCTTTTAATGCTCCAACTATTTCTTTCACTTGATCTACCGTTAACAATGAAAATCCCCCTTAGTATTCTTTATACCTTTATAATATCAAATATTAATATGTATTGACTTTCTAAATTAGTATATATTTTTTAAATATATAAAAAAAGAAGTTAGCTCACTATTTGTTGGCTAACTCTATCAATATCAGATTTACATATCCCGTGTATTTGTTGAATTTTTATTATAGTGTCTTTCCTCTTTGATAAATAAAGAGAAAATAAAGCCTATAATTACAAGACCAGTAACTATTGCAAACGATAAATCTACACCAGCTGCAACACTCTGTCTTTGTAATATTTCATGGTTCGAACTTGCTGAAGAACCAGTGCTGAGTATTTTTGCACCAATACTCATGAAAGTTACCATTAAAGCTGTTCCTAGAGAGCCAGCCATAACACGACCGAAGTTCATGATGGCAGTACCATGTGATATATCTTCATTTCTAAGTGCATTTATACCTGCAGTATTGATAGGCATCATTAATAATGAAACTGCAAACATTCTTATAGCATAAACAACAACTAACATAGTGTATGATGAATCATATTTCAAGAAACTTAAAGATGCCGTTGTTACGATAAGAATAATGAAACCAATTAAAATTAAAAGTCTAGGCCCATACTTATCATATATTTTACCTGTATAAACAGACATTATACCGTTTAAAATGGCTCCGGGCATAATGACCAATCCAGATATAAATGCACTCAACCCAAGTCCATTTTGAACAAATAAAGGAATTAAGAGGGCTGGACCTACCATTGACATCATTACAATCATTGAAGTTATAGTACTGAAAGTGAATATTTTGCTTTTAAAAACTTTGAGGTTTAACAAAGGATTAGTGATACTTAACTGTCTTCTAATAAATGTGATAACTATTAGAATACCAATAATGGCCGAGATTACAACAATTGGATTAGTGAACCCCAAATTACCTGCACTACTGAACGCATAAAGCATTAATCCGAATCCTAACGTTGAATAAACAACTGATCTTTTATCTAACGCTGTCTTTTTAATTTCGTTATAACTAGATAGCGTGATAGCACCAAATATATATCCTACGAGCGCAATGCCTACAACTATAATGAAAGGCACTCTCCAACTTGTATTATCAATAATTAACCCAGAAAACGTAGGACCTATTGCTGGAGCAAATTGTATGACCAAACCAGCCAATCCCATTGCAAATCCACGTTTCTCTTTTGAAAATAAAGTAAACAATGTGAACTGCATGAGCGGCATAATAATTCCAGCACCAATAGCTTGAATCACTCTGGCAAACATTAGGACACCAAAGCTAGGTGCAATGGCAGCTACAATTGAACCAACTAAGAAAATTCCCATTGAAACTAAATATAATGGTTTTGTTTTAATTCGATCCATCAGATAAGCAGTTAAAGGGATCATCGTCCCATTAACAAGCATAAAGCCTGTTACTAACCATTGAGCAGTATTTTCAGATGTATTTAATTCTTTCATAATGTGTGGCAAAGCCGTATTTAGTAAAGTTTGATTTAAAATAGCGATAAATGCACTTAATAGCATTACCGCTACGATGAGGTTCCGTTTTTTTGTGGATACTTCTATATTCGCCATATAAAAACTCCTTTTATTTCATACATATTTTTTTATTCAACCAAATTTAGTATGCCAAGCAAACTAAATGCTTGCTATTTCTTATTATTAAGGTTCTCACTATCTGGATAAAATATAATTTTAAATATATATAACAATCCTATGATGACTGAAATAACCCAAAAATCAATCTCAATATAAACATAATGTATGTGAATAATAAAATAGAAGAGTATCGTAGTAACAACGTATGAAATCAAGTGGTACAAACTGCCATTAAAATATGGATTATTGGGCAATTGTTTTCTAAAATAGTCCATTAAATGTTCAATGGCAAATAAAATGAAGTAACCAAAAACAATATAGCTACCATAATAAACTAAATTATCTACTAAATTTTTATTGTAGGTAAAATAACCTAGCTTAAAAAAAATTAGGATTCGACTTAATCCAAATAAACCAAATCCTAAAAACATTAAAAAAATAGCACCTGAAATGATAAAGATAGTGAGGACAAGTAAAGTTGATAAAATATTTTTATAATTATTTTTAAAAAACTTCATCTTTCTGTCCTCCTTTATATACACGCTCATTTTATCATTAATAATTCACGATATAAAATTTAAAGTACATTAGTCTAAAACTTTATTATTCTTCAACTTTATTTCGTTTGAATGATTACACATTCTATACCTCAGGTCTATAAAGTGTTGACCACATAATAATCAGAAGAATAGCGACTAATGAAACTGCAAATAATATATTGTAAAAATGCCCATCCATGATTCCAACTGACATAGCATAGAAATATCCCATTACAGTTGAACCTATTGAAGAACCTAAATTTTTAGTTAATGCATAGAAAGACATCATTTTCTTCATATGTCTAGGATCTGTTTCTTCTTGAACGATGACACTGTCCTTTGTATAAACAAATCCAAAACTTACCCCAGCAAGAATTACTGTTGCTGCTATTAATAATGGTACTTTAAGACCAAACATGAGTATGATACTGCTAATCAATAATAATGTAAAAGCACTAATATATAATGCTTTTCGAGTTAAGTTCTCTTCTACCTTTGCTAAGTTAAAATTTAAAACTAACCAAGCTACTGACAGTGGGAATATTACCAAACCACTTTGAAGTGGTGAAAGATGTAAGTGATCTTGTAAGTAGATTGGAATGTATAAATTGTATCCCATTAAAGACATAGCTATTAATAAATCTGTTACAAATACTAGTGAAACTGAACGATTAAACTCTGAAATTGGGATAAATGGATTCTTTATTTTGCTCTCAAATTTAAATAAAATAAAGATAAAAATGAAAGCTAGCATCAATGCAATAATATTTAATACTATTGAAGACTTACTCAATAAACCAAACATAAACAATCCTATAAATATGTAAAAGAAAGAAAGCCCCTTAACATCGAAGCTTGAAGATTTAACTTCTGATTCTTCTGAAAAATAAAATGTAATAAATGCAAGTATAATTGCAATAACTGCTATTGGAATATTTATAAAAAATAACCAATGCCATGTTGCAAACTCTAAAATTGCCCCACCTAATAATGGTCCAATAATACTTGAAATTCCCCAGACACTTCCTACAATTCCCATAATTTTGTATCTAAATGGTATTTCAAATGCTAATTTTGGAACAATTTGAGTCAGCGACATCATAACTCCTGCTCCCAATCCTTGAACAATTCTAGAGATAATAAGCATTATAAATGTGTCACTCATTCCTGACATTAAACTGCCAATACCAAATAAAAACACGCCTATCATTGCAATATATAATATTTTAAATCTTGTTAATAATTCACCAACAATAGGATTCGCAACTACTAGCGCTATGAAATAAACAGTAAATACTAATGATATAGATGCACCAGCGTTTAAGTCAGTTCTTATAGTGGGCATCGCTAATGAGATAATTGAGCTTTCTATTGCAGCCATAAACATAGTTAAAACTAAAGTTACGACGATACCTATTGATTTAAAGTTCATGAACATTATTCCTCCTAAATAAATTTCAGATTCTTTAATAGGATAATCAACATTTTATTTTATATGCAATAGAATGATTACCTTAAATAAAAAAATAAGACTGATGACCGATAAAATCATCAACCCTATTTTAAATTCTCTAAATAAAATAAAGTATTGCTATTAAATGAAACATTGAAGCGATTACGATAAAAATATGCCAAATCATATGAAAGTATGGACGGTTTTTTTGGGCATAAAACCAAGCACCAATAGTGTAAGATAAGCCTCCTAGTACAATGAATAAGATAAATAACCAAGATGTACGCATAATGATAATAGGTAGAAAAATAATACCAACCCATCCCATTACCAAATAGACAATCAAACTTAATTTAGGATTCACATTAACAGAAATGGACTTATACAAAATTCCCCAAATTGTAGTACCCCAAAGTAATATGAATACAAACCAACCAATCCATCCTCCTACGACAGTTAATAAAACTGGCGTATAAGTTCCTGAAATAGCAACATAAATCATACTATGATCAATAATTCTTAAAATATATTTGTGAGCAGTATTATTTTTCATTGCATGATATATAGTTGAAGAGATAAACATCATAAAAATACTAATTACAAATATAGAAATACTAACTGAGCTTAACGTTCCATGTGCTATATAACTATGAACTGCAGCATATGGTAGTAAAAAAAGTGTAAGTAAAGCAGCTACACCATGTGAAACTGAGTTACCAATTTCTTCACCGAAAGATAGAGGAATGATGTCTTTAAATGATTCGACAACAGTACCTTTTGCATTCTTAGTTGAGTTAGACATCTGGCCCCACCACCTTTTAAATTAAATTCAAACGTTCTAAATCTGATGTAGCAGTTTCAACACTATCTTTACCTTCTTTATTTTTAAGTGGAGAAAATTCATCTTCTCTATTAACTTGCAACGTTACAAAACTTGTTGCATATCTAAAAATATCAAAGTAAAACAATTCAAATTTTAATGTTGGTTTTTCAACAACTCCAAAATCTTCATCTAATTGCTTTAATTTTTTCACTGCTAAGTGATATGGTAAATCATTATTTACTGCTTGTTTAATAAATGCAACTTTAAAGGCATGAATTCCAATATTTGCATTATCAAACGTATTAGCGACCGCTTCATCCAATTCAGAATACTCAAGAACTGTGTCCTTACTATTTTGATTTACTAATCGTCCGACACTTTCACCATCTTTAGGTTGAATTGATTTAGAAGTTACGTCGCAATCATTTACCACTGTAAACCCAGCAAATAATGGATCTAATACTTTAACTAATACGTTATCAATGTTATTTAAGAAAATAAATTTCACACCATCAGATGCCATTTTATCTAAGTAACCATTTTTTTCTAATGATTTAAATACACCACCATTTCCATTTGGCGTCTCCATTATATAACCTTGTTCATTAAGTACCAATTGCCCAGTTTCACATAATGCGACCATGTTTTCTTGTTTAAAGAAATGTACATTATCAGGGTTATAACCAAAATAATCATGTTGTTCAAAGTACGATAACGTTTCTTCATGATTGATATCACTAGTCATGATATACCAATTGATTAAATGACCAGTTTCCTTTTTAAGTTTAAGTAATTGTCGTGCTTGTAATTCAAACAAACTAACTCCTTTAATTTCAAATGAACCTTTTGGCCCTTTATAACCTAAACGCGTCCCTTGACCACCAGCCATTAATAAAACTGCAAATTCACCGTTTCGTATTGCTTCTATGCCTTTTTGTTCATATTTTGCACCTTCTTGATCAGTCAATTCAGTCTTGCGTTGATATTTTACTTCTGAAACAGATGACACATCAGAAATTGATTGACGATTAACATATAAATCTTGAAATAATTGTTGAATACTTTCTAAATCTAATTCATTCACTTTCGATTCTAATTTTTCTTTTTCATTACTGCTCATTAACTTTTCATATTCACTCAAATGTTCTTGATTATATTTCTTTAATTGATTTTGATCTAACATTTTAACTCTCCTTGTGATTAATTCAATATGTATTCATACACTCATTATTTGGTAGTTACCCTAAAATGGACTGACTTATATATTTTAATAAATGACTAATAGAAGTTTGAAATAATATGTATAATGCGCCAATACTTAATGCAGTAGCCAGTGATACATCGACTAAGCCACCAGTTTTAAAGGTAAACGGGAACTTAATAGTAAGAGGAATCGGATAAAGTAACTTTACTCCCCTTGGCGTTAACATATCTAGTATAACATGAGAGGCCATACCACCGATAATAGAAACCAAATAGTAAGTAGGAGTTTGAATCAAATTAAGGAGAAATACAATGATACCTATAAATAATAATGAGTGAGTAAATGTCCTATGACCGAATAACAGTCTAATAATTAAACTAAGCAATTTTAATTTTCTACCAATTTTACTTCCAGTGTGACAAATGTCTGGTAATAAACTTGAAACTACAGATAAACATATTACTGTAACAGTTGAGAACAAATCTGTTTGAAAGTGTTCGGTTGTTAATGCACCTACTAGTAATCCAGCAGATACGTGAGTTTTGCCTGTCATAAACCTTCTCCTTTATAGAGAACATTTTAACATAAACCACACTGAAATACGAACATATTTTCGGTGTTAGTTAAATAGTGTATCACAAAATTTAAAAAGTATATCATTAATACTTGAAAACGATTACACACTGATATATGATATAGACATAAATAACATAAAGGATGTGTTCTTTAATGGCAATGACTGTTAAGAAAGATAATAATGAAGTTAGAATTCAATGGAGAGTAGCTGATATCAAAATCCCTACTAGTGAAATTAAAAATATTTCACAAGACCAAGAAATTCATGCCGTTCCAGATTTAGATTCTAAAAATATTTCACGTATTGGTTCTACTTTTGGTAAAACTAATAGAGTGATTATTGATACAGATGATCATGAATACATTATTTATACGCACAACGACCAAAAGGTTTATAATGAATTAACTAAGTAATACCAATATACATTTTTCATTCGCAAAGTTATATAAAAAACTGTCAACTTCCGCTATGTAGTTGACAGTTTTTTAATCTAAATTAATAAATACTGTATTACTTTGTATTTTTCTCAATATTAATTAAACTACACTTAGATAAGGAGGTTAAAATTATGTTTGTTGTTACAAATAGAATTACCGTAAAAAAAGGTTTTGCAGAAAAAATGGCGCCAAGATTCACTAAAGGTGGAAAAATTGAAGCATTGCAAGGTTTTCATAAAATTGAAGTTTGGAAAGTGACACGAGATCATGAAAATGAAGACATGTACGTAAATACATGGTGGGAGACTGAAAAAGACTTTGAAGCTTGGACTAAAAGCGATGCATTTAAAGAAGCACATCAAAACAGAGACAAAACATCGTCTGAATCTTCACCGGTGATTAGCAGTGAAATTGTTAAAGCTACGGTGTTATCTACATTAAATTAAAAAAACGGCAATAAAGTATAGATAGGAATTGTTTATTTCAACATTTCTAACCTCTGACTTCATTGCCTTTACTATTTTATAATAATAAATGAGCCATTAACGCTATAATTGGTAAAGTGATTGCAGTTCTAATTAGGAAAATCATAAATAATTTACCTAAACTTACTGGTATTTTAGAACCTAATATTACACCACCAACTTCTGATAAATATATTAATTGAGAAATACTTAATGCACCAATTACAAATCTTGTAATCTCACTGTGCGCATCTGCAATTAATATAGATGGTAAGAACATATCTGCAAAACCAATCAATAATGTTTCAGAGGCTTTAGCCGCTTCTGGTATTTGCAATAGTTCAAGAATTGGAATAAAAGGTTGACCAATAATTGAAAATACTGGCGTATAATTAGCTATCATAGTCGCAAGCGTTCCGATGCTCATAACGACTGGAAGGATAACAAACCACATATCTATTACAGTTTTTAAGCCGGATTTCCAAAACTCTTTAAACCCTGGTGCTTTCAATCCAACAATAGTTGCCTCTTCAAAACCATATCCTAGTGCCGTTTTACCTTCAGGTAGTTTTTCTAATCTAGTATTCTCAGAAACTTCTTTAGTAAATTCATCAGGTATTTTGTTTAATGGCCAAATACGTGGCATGATCATTGCAGCAACAAAACATGAAATAATTACAGTTAAATAAAATGCAAAAAATTTATGTTGTAATCCAACAGTTTCTGCAATAACTATAGCAAAAGTAATAGAAACGACACTAAACGTAGTAGAAATCACTATGGATTCCCTTCTAGAGTATATACCTCTTTCATACTGACGACTTGTTATTAGGACACCTACAGTTCCATCACCAATAAACGAAGCTAAATTATCTACTGTAGAGCGTCCTGGCAATGTGAATAATGGTCTCATAATTGGTCTAAATAAGGGGCCTAAAAATTCTAATAAACCATATTCCATTAAAAAAGGTAAGAATAGTGCAGCAAATAAAAATACTGCAACCAATGTAGGTAAAAGATCATAAAACACTAAACCACCAGTATCCTCTGAATAAATAACCTTTGAACCAAGTTTAAAATAGGTCATCCATACAAAGACGACGGCTAATATTCTTAATGTCATCCATACTGGACCAACTTTAAATGCACTATCTAATAATCCGCCTGGTTTAACTTTACTTTTAAAAATTGTCGAATAAAGTACTGTTAATATTGCAGACAATGTAATAATAAAAATTATAATAATTGGCATTGCATCACCTAGTAGACCTTTTAGCCAATTTGCTAAAAAGGCTACAGGTAATGTAGTTTGTTTCTCACCATCTTGTGTAACTGGTACTGGAATTAAGAAAAGTATAATTCCAATAATAGACATAGTTATGAATTTCGCTCTACCTTTGGCAATCTGTTGCTTTGAGTAACCTTCCACCACTAATAACCTCTTTCTTTCTCATTATTGATGCTTTTATATTCATTGATTATGTAAATATATTAAGTAAAACTGTGAACTTTTATATAAATATAAGAATATATGCATTTTTATAAATATCATGTTAAATACTATATATCATTTTTAATTGATATGCAATATAAAAAGAGCTAATTTTCATCATAAATATGAGAATAATTAGCTCTTGAATTTCATTAAATTCGTCTTAATAAAAATAAGAAATATGGCACCCCAATGATAGCAATTATTACACCCACAGGTATATCTAATGGTGGATGAATTCCTCTCGCTAACCCATCACTGAACAAGATTAAAATTGAACCTATACAACCAGACATAATTACAACATGGAAGTAACGTAGACCTACAATAGATCTAGCGATATGTGGTGCAATTAGGCCTAGAAAACTTATACCGCCTACTACTGAAATGGAGGCACCAGCCAGCATAACCGACAAAATAAGTAAGATCATTTTGAGTCTTTGTACTCTTGCACCAAGCGCCGTAGCAATATGTTCTCCTAAATTTAAAATATCTAATTGATAACTTAAACATAATACGAGTGGTAAGGTTATAACAAACCAGGGTATGACTGAATAGAAATTTTCAATAGTATGACCATATAAACTCCCTGTTAACCAAACTAACGCATTATTTGCATCCATAGGGTTTCTAATAAGTAAAAATTGAACTACAGCGGTACATATAGCACCGATAGCTAACCCAATTAAAGCTAAAGTTGAGCCTTTAATATTATATTTAGAAATTAAAAATGACAAAATCAAACTAATAAATAATGCACCTATGAACGAACCAATGGGTAGTACTAATAGCGGCGCTGAAGGAAATAGCATAATTACTATAATAGCTGCCAAACTAGCGCCTTTAGTTATACCTATAACATCTGGAGATGCTAGTGGATTTCTAACTACCCCTTGAATCACCGCGCCAGAAATGGCCAAACTACTTCCCACAACTAAACCTAGTAACGTTCTCGGAATTCGGTACTCGTTTAATATGAAATCATCAAATTTTAGAATTCCGTGAATTGCTTTCAAAGGACTGTACATTGTTGAACCAACACATAAACTTATAAATATGCTTACAATTAAGCAGATGATTACAACAGTGTAACGAATAGATAATTGTCGTTTTGTCATATTCGTTTCACCCCTTTTAAAGTTATTAATAGGAAGTAAATTGCCCCAACAAATGAAGTGACAATACCAACTGGAGATTCGTAAGGAAATGTAATAAGTCTACTTAACATATCTGATAGTAATAATAAATCGGCACCTATCAAAAAAGTTAAAGGCACCATTAAGAAGTAATCTTTACTTATATAACGTTTAACTATATGAGGGACGATTAAACCAATGAATCCAATCGGTCCAACTATTGAAACAGATGCACCTGCTAGTACGATGACAAGTAGGCCAACTATAATTCTGATAAGCTGAGTCTTCTGGCCTAATCCTTTCGCTATATCGTCTCCTAATTCCATTATGGTTAATTGACGGCCTAATAACATCGTTATGATAAGCGCTAATATGAGCAAAGGCATAACTGACAAGACTGCAGTCCATTTCAATCCATTTAATGAACCTACTAACCAGAACATAACGGTAGTATTAGAATCTTCATTTAAAATGATGATACCTTGCGTTAAACTACTGAAAAATAAATGAATTGCCATTCCTGCAAGGGCCAATTTAATTGGTGTTATTTTTTTCGTAGATCCGGATAATACATAGACAGTTAATCCTCCAATAAATGCCCCTAAAAATGCCAGATATGTTGCATAGTTACCTAGTGAAGGTATTAATATCGTCACTAATACTATTACAAATGATGCACCTGAATTAACACCAAATATTTGTGGAGATGCTAATGGATTCCTAGTAATCGCTTGCATTAAGAGGCCAGCTAAGGCTAGCGCACCGCCAATCAATAACCCACCAATCATTCTTGGCATTCTTACATTATGAATAAGAAATGTTTGTTTATTATTTATAGATGTAAAAAAGTATTCAAAAATATGTTTAGCATGAATTTCAGACGAGCCAATCGCTAAATTAAAATATGCAAAAATAAAAAGAAAGCACCCACTCACAATAAATGTGAGTGTAGTGCGCCTCTTATTTGCTTTGTCTAAAGCAGATTGACTATCAGTAGATCTAATAGTCATTTTATTGCCACCTTACTTTTCTTTATCTTTTTTAGAAATTTCTACAAGTTCTTTAGCCATTTCTTCAGAAGATATTAAACCTCGAGCTCTTGCCCAAGTATCACGACTAACGATACTTACACGATTATGTTTAACCGCATCTAATGTGTCCCAAACCGGGTCTTTTTTCATTTCTTGATATGATGGTTCTTTAGGACTTGCGCCATCAGTCATTATAAACATACGTTCAGGATTTACGTCTTTTAATGTTTCTGCATTAAGTTGTAAATAAGGTCCTTGTAAATATTTGCTTAACCCTTTAGTGACATCTTTATTTAATGCTTCTTTAAAGCCAAGTTGACTTAAGAATTGACCTACATAAGATTCACTTGGATGTGCTAATAAGCCAGATTTAGACGCTACAGCTGGTAATACCTTTTCATTTTTATCAAATTGAATTTCATCTTTATATTTTGCAATCTTCTCTTTATGCTCGTCTAAACGTTTCTTACCTTCATCTTCTTTATTTAAAGCTTTGGCAATTGTTTTAAAAGCATCTATATTATCATTATAATCTCCATCAAAACTTTTTAATTCAATTGTTGGAGCAATTTTACTTAATTCTTTGTAAATACCTTTGTGTCTGTTACTATCTGCAATAATTAAATCTGGTTTTAATTTACTGATTTCTTCTAAGTTAGGTTGTTTACGAGCACCAACAGATTTATAATCTCCAATTTTTTCTTTTAATGGTTTAATAATACGATTTGGTTTGTTGTCATCAGCAACCCCAACAGGTTTAACATTTAGTGCCGCTAAAGCATCTACAAATGAAAATTCCAACGCTACGACACGTTTAGCATCTTTAGGAACTTTAGTTGTGCCTAATTCGTGTTTAATTTTAATAGAATCTTTCGATGACGATTTATTACCTGAATCACCTGATCCATTATTGCTAACATTACCACAAGCAGTAACTAAAACTAATGCAAATAATAATGCGACTATACCTGCAAACTTAAAGCCTTTCATGAATTCCACTCCTCAATATGTATAGGTTTACAATACATAGTTTATTGATAACGATTATCAATGTCAATATAATTTGGTGTATTTTTTAATTTTTTTATAAAAGTAAATTAGAATTTTAATTATTAATGGATTTTACCTTTAAATGATAAAATAAAAAGCCATTAATCAGAATGAATTCAAAATTAAAGGCTAATTAATTTATTAAAGTTTATATGATAATTAATACCTACAAAGAATTGGTTAACATTTTTTATTAATCAATAATGGAGAATCGACCATCATACTATTCAAAGATTGAATATAATTATCCTTAAAATAGTGCTTTGTCATATGGTTATGATACATTACTTGAGAAAGCGCCTCATACTCCATAGCAAATTCTATAATATCACCAACTTTATAGTAATCTTGATTATTTAAATTAATCATTAGATGATCACTTGATGCACCAACAATGCTAACATCATTCTTAATAGGTTTAATTTTATTTACGTCTGTGTCAACATAGCCAATATCTACAATTGCTTGTAAATAGCATTGATTATTGTCAGATAGACGTGGTTTAATCTCTAAAATTTCCGCTTCTACTGTAATTGCATTCTGAAATAGCATGGGTATAGATTGATTTGTTGTAGTATCTATCCCTCTAAATAATGCCTCACCTATTCGTAACTCATTAATCCTACCCAAATCATTGTACATTAATTGGGGTATCATACTTGAGTTTCCTCCTGATACAACTTTTAGTCTAAATCCTAAATTATATTCAATAGCATCAACGAATTGATTTATCTTTAATATATCTTCTTCAGTCGGAGCCGAAGACTTGAAACACATAAAGTTAAATGCAATACCTATTAATTGAATATGAGTCATTTTGATGATTTCTTCAATATAATTTAGTACATCATAAGTTATAACCCCTTCACGTCTATCCTTCCAATCAATCATTAACATAATTTGATGTTTTTGATTTAACTGTTTAGCAATGTCATTTATCTCTCTAATTGACTCAATTTCAGTTTGCATACTCATTTTCACTGATTTAATCAGTTGAGTATAACGGTTTTTAGATGTTGGTCTTAGTAAAAGATAATTGCATTGTCCTTTGAAATCTTCATTTATATTCTCAAGTCTTGATTCTGCAAAATGGGTGAACCCTGATTGAATTAATGTTTCGATAATTCGACTATCACCAGCTATACATTTAATTACTGGGGTTAAATGTATATCATTATTTTCTAATAACGTTCTTAGTGCATCTGCATTATATTCAATTTTAGATAAGTTTATATTGATTTGAGCCAATTATCTCACCTCATCTCTAATTGGATTATCAAGTTCGATATTTAAATATTTTTTCACTCTATTGCTCATACGCATGCGTAATAATGCCTTAACAGTAATCTTTGAACCAAAGAGTACATCTTTTAAAGCTTGAGCATGTGGTTTATTATCATTTATTGCTAATTTAACTTCATCTTGAACTAGAGTGAACAATTCTTCTTCAGTTACAAATTCCGTTTTTGAAAAGTGATGAATTAATTCAGCTAACTGATTCTGAATAACAGCATGCTGAAATTTCGCAATAACTTCTTCAATTGAATTTGCCAATAAACTTTGATTGGACACGTTGATATTTTTCAGTTTATGCGTAAGTGTATTTAAATCGATACGAGACCCACCTAAATCACGCACAATAAAATTCATTTGATAATTAGGTCCTAAATTAACTATAGTATTTTGCATATGCGCTTCTAAAGCTATGCCATACTCTTGAATTAAATTGATTAAAGGCGTAATAAGTTGTCGACTATAATTTTGAATAAAGGTTAATATACCTCTATTATTTAACTCACCATTAACCCATTCGATATAACTATCAACTGTAATATGTCGATCAATTGGATTAGGATTAACCAATGCACCAGTAACAATAGTCACCCCATTGTTTGCAATATAAGGTGTTTCTCTGACAATACATGCTAACTGTCTAGCATCCTCGTCATTTGTTTTCGCACATAAACCATAAGGTTCTAATGCAACATTTAGTTGTGGATATTGATTTAATACATTTTGTAAAGCGCTACTCAATATAGGTCCATCTACCGTTGTAACACTTGAAACTGTTCTGACAGCACTAGTTGCTTGTACATTGACAGGTAATTTTATATGATATGGCTTATTGATGAGCGCCATCGTCCTAAATGATAGTGTTGCTTTCGAATCGACATCAAATGGTGTTGTTAATAAAAACTTATTAGCAATCCAATTCGCAAACTTATCGTAGATAGTATGGTTGTATTGCCATGGATGTACTAATATCACAAAATAGTCTTCTAACGAAATATGAATAGACTGTGCATATTTTCTAATTCTTGTTTGATATTCAGGTATTACTTTCTTCAATATGAAATCTTCATCATTATCTATACACGTAGCTTGTGCACAGTCTTTATGGATTAACATAATTTTTAACGGTATAACTTTTTCAAACTCAGGTGAATACATTTTAACTTCATCCATAGTTAATGGCAGTTTCGTTTTAGTAAGTGGATGTGTAGGATGACCTTCTAATACTAAGCTTTCTGAATATAACAAATCATTGATTTCATTCGCGTCATTCAAATGTTGTAACCATGCAAAAAAATTTAAAGTTGTTGGCATACCAGAAAATTGCATACTAGATTGCACATTATGTTGACGTTGATAAAATTGTTTATAAATTTCAACAAAGCTATCTCTACTATGTATTATTTCATCTATTAATTGCTGATGTATATTAATATCAAAATGATTACTTAACATATCTAATAAAGCTTCTACTGTTGATACTTCCATTATGTTTGTGCCACATCGAAATGTAATTGGTCCTACAAATTCATACCTTGACATTACACTGTTATGATTAAAATGAGTAGAAAGTATACATCCATGATATTGTATATCTAATTGATCATCTTTAGTTGTAATAATAGTTTGTTCTTGCCAAATGTTTTCTTTTATTAAAGCATTTAAAATACGATATTGTATATTGGTATCCGCATTTTGCCATGCGTTTTGAGTCATACTCTACTCCTCCAATTTAATTGGTCTTTGAATTATATATGCAATAAATGCAATTACAAAAGTAAATATTCCCATGGTGATAAATGTATTAATGGGTCCCATTATTTCTGATAATGTTGTTAATATTAAACTACCTAAAGGAATCATCCCTCTATCCATCATGACGATGCTTAATATTTTTCCTCGATGCTCTGATGCTATATCCTCTTGAAAATATATTCGATTTGATGTTCTAGCTAATTGACTAAATAAACCTACAAGTGACATGCAGATAAACATGAATATAATGTTATGTATAATGACACCTACAAGCGCTAATCCAAATAGACAAGAACTTAAATAATACATTTGTACAATGGTGAACTTTTTCAAAATTATGGGTAGTAAAAGTGTTGCAATCATACCACCTACAGCACAAAAGGTCATTGACACACCAAAGATTTCCGAGCGACCAGGAAAGAGATCATGTACTAATACTGGTACTAGTGTAGTATACGAAAACCCAGTAGCCATGATAATCAATGACGTAATAAATATTCTTGAGGCCTGCATATTATTCTTAAAGTATTCCCACACAACCGTAAATGAAAACCCTTTGTTAGCTTTATTTGCCTCACCAACTGTCTTGAAGGTTAATGGTATACACAATAGAACAGCAATGAAGTAACACATTGATTGCGCTAGGAAAGTAAACGGTGCATGGTAAATTGAGAGTATCAATCCTGCAATTGCTGGACCTATTGAGCGACATATATTTATGATAAAAGAATGATATGAAACGGCTTGGCTTGTATTTAAATGTACAGATAAATCTGGCAATACAGCTTGTCTTATTGGTGTTTCCGTCGCATTAATCATACCTCTAAGTGTGGCATAAATGAGGATGAAAATAATCGGCACTTGTTCTAATAAAAAGGTACAAACACATAATGTGCTTGTCACTAAAAATGAAGATGAAATGGTCATTTTCAATAATTTTCCTCTGTCAAATTTATCAGCTATAGCGCCAGCCCAGACACTTAGTAACAAAATTGGTACGAGTCGGCAAAAATTAACCAATCCTAAATAGACTGCGTTATGATAACTAGTAAGTACATACCAATTCAAGCCAATTTGTCCTATCCAATTCCCTAGAAATAATAAAAAGGAACTAGAGAAGAAAAATTTCGCCACAGTATTCCACCTACTTATTTATAATAATATTTATAATTGATAATGAATATCATTATCGATATTATGGATTATACAAATGTTTTAGATTTTTGTAAAATGAATTTGAGGTGCCATATGGATAATTTAATTTCAATAGACAATATAGATTTACATTTAACTGATGAAGAATTAGGAGCTTTATCGTTTTTAAAACAAGAAATGCCCCATTTAGTAAACTACTTTAAAAATGAATTGCTCGTTGCACGAGATAAAATTTCTCAACGCTTAATTACATCCCTTTACAGAGAAAATTTAGTCAACGCTAAATCAAATAGTACCTTTGTCTCGTCATGTGATATTAAAAACTTTCCAATAAATGGAGAACACCAAATTATGCGCGTGCATTTTCCCGAAAGCGATAAATATTTATTCGCAAAAGTTTCCGGTACTCATGCATTTGGTCGTGTAGATGTTGAAGGTCCATTTTACTATTGTGATAGTGATGGTAGACAATGTGTTCGTATACTTCATCCTAATGAAGTATTAGCTGATATCTTAAAGGAAAATCCAGAGCTTGATAATGAGGCAAGTTCACAATTCAAAGACGATATGGAAAACAGTGTTGCAAATATGGCGTTAGCACTTTCATATCAAGCATATGAGATGCAACATTCAAAGGAACCTTTATTGGAAATAATTATTAATGAACAAGATAGTTATTTGCGTTCAGAGCAGGCAGTTATAGAGGGACATCCGCTTCATCCTGGAGCTAAATTGCGCAAAGGCCTTAATGCTAATGAGAATATTAAATATAGTTCAGAATATAATAAAGAAATCCATTTAAAGTGTGTGCTTATTCACCAAAGTATCGCTAGAACACAATCTTTATCTTTTACTTATGATGCTGAATTAGAAGCGCAATTTCCAGAACTATATAGTCAAATTAAAACTGAATGTGATAACTTGAGTAATCTGAGTGAATATCATTTAATGATCGTTCATCCTTGGCAGTTAGATAATGTATTATTAAGTCAATACGAAGAGGAAATAAATAATAATTTAATGATTCCACTAAAGATAGAAATACCTTATTACGCTGGTTTATCTTTTAGAACTTTAATGCCGAAATTCCCAAGCACGTTGCCACATATTAAGTTATCTACCAATGTACATATTACTGGTGAAATTAGAACTTTATCTGAACAAACAACTCACAATGGTCCTTTAGTTACTCAAATCTTAAATGACATTTTAAAGCAAGATAAAAATTTCACTCATTATAGAGTTGGTATTTTAAATGAATTTGCTGGTATTCACTTTTATAATTCAAATGACGAAGAAGCTATTCAAACAGATCTAAGTGAACAATTAGGAACGCTTTTTAGGGACAATGTGTACAATCTAACTGAAAAAGATAGTATTCCTATGATTCCATCAAGTTTAGTGGTTACCTATAAATATAATGAAGAACCACCAATCATTAGTTTAATTCAACATTATAAACATCACTACGACAAATCTAATCTTGATATCGCAGCTCAAGAATGGTTGTCAGATTACATTTCTCAATTGTTAGGCATAGTGATTCCTTTATATGCTAAATATGGCATTGCACTTGAAGCACATTTACAAAATTCAATTTCAACGTTTAACGCTGATGGACGATTAAACACTATTTATATTCGTGATTTTGAAGGCTTACGTATTGATGAACAACTTTTAAATGAAGCTGGATATACGACAAAACATTTTCACGAAAAATCTAGAATCTTGACCGACTCTAAAACAACAGTATTTAATAAAGTCTTTTACTCGACAGTTCAAAATCATATAGGTGAACTTATATTAACTGTTTCAAAATTCATTGAAGATGAGGAATTTGAATCTAAACTGTGGGATAGCGTAAGCGAAATTATTCATAACATTTTAAATAGCTTAACGGATATTAACACAAGCCGCATTTCAGAAATTAAACAAATTATGTTTGATAGAGACATTGATTATAAATGCGTGACAACGATGCGTTTAGAAGATGAAGCACATCACTATACTTATATTAAAGTAAGTAATCCACTACATGGTTAAACGATATTAGAAATCAAAACTTAATTCTAAAATAAAAAAACCCTTTAGGCTATATAAACCTAAAGGGTTAAATCTATTATTATTGTAATCCTGATCTTTCAGAATTGTTGTTGTTATTATTATTGTTGTTTTTTTCGTTTTTTTGTTGCCATTCTTTTTTAGTCATAACATCATCAACTTGCATGTTAACTTCTACAACTTGTAATCCAGTGATGTATTTAACTTGTTCTTTTACTAATTCAGTAACTTTACGGAAGATTTTTGGTGCTGATTCACCATATTCTAAGATTACTTTTAAGTCGATTGCTGCTTGTTTTTCGCCAACTTCTACAGAAACACCAGTAGTTACATTGTTTCCACTAGAGAATGCATTAGTAAAGTTATCAGCGAAACCGCCTTTCATATCTAAGATACCTTTAACTTCACGAGCTGCGATTCCAGCAATTTTTTCTACTACTTCATCTGAGAAAGTTAATTTGTTTTCAAATTGTTGTTGTTCATTTTGTTCTCTGTATTGTTCAGCTTGTTTTTGTTGTTCTTCTCTTTCTTTTTCATTAACTCCAGTTTGATTATTGTAAGCTTGTTTAGCTTTGTTATTGTTATCTACTGACATATTACATTCTCCTTTATAAATGAATTTTTTTTGTCTTTTATTATTTAGTTCTTAAATAAATTGTTTAACTCCATCTATTTAAGAAATTCATGAAATCCTGTGTACGGTCTTTAATATACCCAACACCAATTCCTATTAAACATAATACGATAACCAAAATTGTTTTCCAAAATCCTAAAGTTAGGAATAAGATTGCTATAATTAAAAATGCAAAGAAACCAATGATACGCCATTTATATGATTTAATGAAGTCAATGATTTGTTGACTTGCATCTTGTCCATTTTGATTATTATTATCAGCCATGTTATCCCTCCCTTACAGAACGCGTTGTCCAGCAGTTTTTTGATCTCTGACATTTACTTCAAGTTTTCTCACTGGTAATTCAGTAAAATATTCTACATTATGCTTAATGTCTGAACGAATACTTTCAGTTAGTGACTTAACTTGTACATCGTTTGGTACTAAGAAGTCAGCCTTGATATCAATGTAAGATTTGCTTTTCTTATTATAAAGCTTCGCTACAACATTAGGTTGTCTTACTTGATCGTATTTAGTAAGTGTATCGTAAGCTGATTTTTCAACTGCTTTACGAGATACATAAATATGACCGTCATCATAATCTTTGTATAATCCTGGTTTTCTATATGTTGGTTTAAAGATGCTGAATACTAATATTAAACCTATCAATATAAGTAGAGCAGCTAAACCAATTAATAGTGGTTGGAACCAATTGAATTGTAAGAAGAAGTCTTGATACTTAGATATACGACTATCTTTTATGTACATAAACAATAGGAATCCAACAATAGCAACTATTAATAGGCCGAGGATAAAGTTTTTTAACCTTTTCACCTCGTATGCACCTCCTAAATTATTGTTGAATTATTATATAGAAAATAATACCCTTTAAATATTTTTCAAAACATTAATGAAAAACTATTAATTTAATTATATAAATATTTATTAAAGTTTTACTTTCTAGATAGAATATTCCCAAATTTAGCACAATAAAAACATATATTTTATTATTATTTTTTCAATTCTTTTTGCTTTGAACTTTTATACTGTAATATGTTTTGAAACTTATTAGAAGTTCTTGGATGATCGATACTTAATGATTTAAACAATGACCAAATCATTAAAATAATAACTATCGAAAATGGTAAAGCGGCAATGATTAATAAGTTTTGAATCGCTTGTGTACCACCTGTATAAATCATAATCATTGCAAATAATGCTAGAATAATACCCCAACTTACTTTCACAAATGATGCAGGATTGATGTCACCTTTCGAACTAAGCATACCTAATACGTATGTTGCTGAATCGGCTGAAGTCACGAAGAAGATCATAATAACTACGAGAGTGATTATGCTAAGAATAAATCCTAGTGGATAAAGTTCCAACGTAGCAAATGTTGCAGTTTCAGTAGCTTCTTTTGCAATGTTAGCAATGCCTTTATCTTGTAAATAAACGGCAGATGCTCCAAATACAGCAAAGAAGAAGAAACATACAAGTGCAGGTACAAATAGAACACCAAGTATAAATTCTTTAATTGTACGACCTCTAGATACCCTAGCAATAAAGATACCCACGAATGGTGCCCATGATACCCACCAAGCCCAATAGAATATTGTCCAGTTTTGGAGCCATTGGAATTTTTCTCCTCCATTCATTGGAATACGTAAACTCATACTAAAGAAATTAAAGATATAATTACCTAAACCATTTGTAAATGTATTTAGGATATAAAGTGTTGGGCCAACAATAAATAAGCCAATTAGTACAATAAAGGCTAAAAACATATTGACGTTACTAAGCGTTTTAATCCCTTTATCAATACCTGACCAAGCAGACCATGTAAACAATATAGTCGCAATAATAATTAATATTACCTGTGTACCAAAATTGTTTGGAACATTAAATAGGAAATTTAGGCCTTCATTTATTTGAAGTGCACCAAATCCGAGAGTTGCTGCGACTCCTGTAACAGTGGCGATAACAGCTAATACATCAATTGCACCACCTATAGGGCCTTTCATTGATTTTTCACCAAATATAGGAACTAGGGTTGCACTTACTAATCCAGGGTAACCTTTATGGAAACTAAAATATGCAAAGACTAATGCTACAATTCCATATACTGCCCATGCATGTAATCCCCAATGAAAGAACGAAAATTGAAATGCATCATTGATTGCAGATTGAGTACCTGCTTTATGTATAGGGGTTAACGTAAATGCGTGACTTATTGGTTCTGCAGTAGTCCAAAATACTAGTCCAATCCCCATACCAGCACTAAATAACATCGCAAACCAAGATGGTAGAGAGAATTCAGGATCTTCACCTTCTTCGCCAAGCGTTATCGATGCATATCTTGAAAACAATAAATACACACAGACAAAGAATATGAGTAAAACTAGTAACAAGTAATACCAAGAAAAATTCTTTGCTATAAATGAAGTAATGTTTTGGGTTCCTGTTTCCAATTGTTTGGGCATAAAAGCGCCGTATAAAACAAATAGTGTACAAATAGCTAATGCTATCCAAAACACAAAACTAATTGATTTTTTTCGCATCATAATAATCCTTTCAATAAAACGGTTAATTAAACATTTAAGTCAAAATAAAATGACGTTTATCCTATTGCCTTTTTTTATAGGAATAAACGCCATTTATAAAGAAATATAATAGCTTGTTAATTTAAATTAATGACCAATTTGCCAATCATTGTATTGGATTCTAATATTTGGTGTGCTTGATAGATGTTTTCAGTAGTTAATCCTTCTATAACTTTAGTTGTTGTAGGTTGATAAATATTCTGTTCAACCTTATTTGTTATGTCTTCTAAATATTCATGATGTTTTATCATATCATCAGTTTGATTTAATGGTCTAGCAAACATAAATTCATGTGAGAAACTTAAGCTTTTTGGTTTCAAAGCATTTAAATCTTGGTCATTTTCAAAAGCTACAATAGTAGCAATATGACCTCTAGGTTTCACTAATTGAATCATGTCGTCATAGTACATATCCGTATTAAATGTACAGAATACGTAATCAACCAGTTCAATACCTTGTGTCTTAAATTGATTTAGTAAACTCTCTTTATGATTGAGTACAATATCAGCACCCATTTTTTTAGTCCACTCAATCGTTTCATTACGCGATGCTGTAGTAATAACCCTTAAACCATAGGCCTTAGCAATTTGAGTAGCAATACTTCCTACGCCACCTGCGCCATTTATAATTAACAACGTTTTACCTTCATTTTCATTACGGTTGCGTGAAATACCAAACACATCAAACAATGTTTCATATGCTGTTATACCGGTTAATGGTAAGCTTACTGCCTGCTCAGCGCTAATATTTTTAGGTGCCTTAGCTACTAATCTCTCATTAATCAATTGGTATTCTGCATTTGATCCGTTTTGATCAGGTGAACCAGAGTAATATACAATGTCACCCTGATTAAACATAGTAACTTCATTTCCAACAGATTCAACCACACCAATCGCATCAAATCCTAGTACTCGAGGTGCTTTTGATACATCCATTAATCGCTGTTTTGTATCAACGGGATTGACACTAATAGACTGAATTTTAACTAATATTTCATGTACTTTTGGTTCTGGTATATCTAAATTAAAAGTTTTAAATAAATTTCCATCTGATAATTTAAACGGTTGTTCAAATCCGATTGCTTTCACTATTCATCCGCCACCTTTTTCAAAGCTAATATTACACTAAGTATAATATTTCAAACAAATATATAGCAATATAGAAGCCTTCAATTTAAAATACAACTAAATCTAATTTATCCTATAAAATTATTGAAAGGAGCATATAAAAATTGAAATTAAGTATTTTAGATTATGTTCCAATTTTTGAAGGTAGAAACGCCTATGATGCATTTAATCATAGCATTACATTAGCCCAAACTGCTGAACAATTAGGTTATACAAGATATTGGGTTGCTGAACATCATAATGTATTCTCTGTTGCGTCAAGTGCACCTGAGATCGTAATGATGATGTTATTAGAGCAAACACAAACTATTAAAATAGGAAGCGGAGGCGTCATGTTACCGCACTACAGTGCCTACAAAGTGGCAGAACAATTTAGAATAATGGAAGCTCGCCATCCTAATAGAGTAGATATGGGTTTAGGTCGTTCTCCGAGTTTCAAGCAAGTAAATGAAGCACTTAATGAGTATAAATCAACAAAACCAAATTTAGACAATCAAATAGAGGACTTACTACACTACTTTGGCAACAAATATGAAGCCCCACATCGATTCATGTCTATCAAAGCAACACCTGAAATTGATACTTCTCCACAAATGTTTATTCTAGGTATGAGTGAGAGAAGTGCGGAATTAGCTGCTCAAAAAGGGCTACCATTCGTCATTGCATTTATGGGACAATCTCAAACCAAGATTAATAGCCTAATAGAATATTATCGAAAACGATACAAACAATTGAATGACATTTCAAAATCTAATGAGCCATATGTAATTATGTCAACATTTGTAGTTACTGCAAACACGCTTAATAAAGTTGATGATTTATTAGATGCATTACATTTATGGCTTTTACGCATTAATTATCTCAACCAACCTAAGTCATATCCTTCTATTAATACTGCTCAAAAACGTAACTATAGCACTAGTGAACGTAATAAAATTGAGCAAAATAAAAGCCGTGTCATAAGTGGATTGCCTAAAGATATTCATCTAAAATTAACTTATTTATTAAATACGTATCAAGTGGATGAAATCATGATAATGCCTCATGTATATGGGGAACAAGCAAGATTGGAATTGATTCAGTTAGTCGCCAATAATTCACTTTAAACTTAGATTATTTCAGTGTTCATGTTATGTTATAACTTACTATTGCCATAAAAAATTTATGATTTCATCTGACACTTCTTTATTATGATGTAGCGCACTATGTTGCGCTTTCTCCCCTTTATATTCAGATTCTTTATATGTTTTAGGACTATTGCCCAACAAGTATTTTAAGGAGCGAGACGAACTATTAGATACCCTTTCATCAGAGTGTGTTCCGTCTTTCAAATCACCATAAATATTTAGTACTTCTATGTTTTTATTTTTATAGACATCTTTTAGACCTAATAATTTTTCATAATCAGCATTCATTTTACTAGGCTTACCATCTTTATCAACAGTAATTTCATTTACTTTTTCATTTAAATTTAAAACACCGTTATATGTACCAGCTATATTTACTTCTTTTTGAAGTTGAGGTAATTGTTTATCATTTCCATAATATTTCATAAAATAAGCAAAAGATAAGTTTCCCATTGAATGCGCTACAAAATTATAATTATCTATATTGTATTTTGATTTCATTTTTGTAAGTACATTTTTTATGTTTTGAGCATTTTGCATTATGTCACCATTTTTATTATCTTCAAATAATATTTTTATAATTGGATTCTTAGACTTCTTTGAAATTTTGCCACTAAACTGAACTTCTCCGTTAGATAAAACATACGCTGTAACTACATCCTTTGTAACACTTTTTTTACAGCTTGATTGACCATATATTTTTCAGAGTTATTGGTTCCACCATATCCATGCATAAATAAAGTTGCAACTTGCTTTTTATCATTACTTTGATAATTAGATGAATTGTTACTTTTTGATTGACATCCTACTAATGTAAAAATCATTAGGCTAATAATCAAACTAAATATTATCTTTTTAAAAGTTCTCATAATAATACTCCAATGTGTTTTCTTTAAGTATAAATGATGTAGTTACAAAAATGAAAATTAAGTTAAATTGTGCTTTTAAGCATATGTGGTAATAAGTTGAATATATGTTTTTGAATTATTTTTTCATGTGATCAAGCCAAGAAAAAATAAATAGGACTGAGAAAAGCTAAATTTTAGCATTTCCCAATCCTACCTTACAATTGTATCTATCATTGCTGGTTGTTACAAAGTTATATTAAAAGCAATTATTTTATTTCCTTACTTTCCGCTAGTTCTTTGTACCAATATGCGCTCTTCTTAGGATAACGTTCTTGCGTTTCAAAATCGACATAAAATAGACCGTATCGTTTTTCATAACCATTTGACCAAGAAAATACATCCATGAGTGACCAAATGAAGTAACCTTTCACATTCGCACCATCACGAATAGCATCAGAAATGACTTCTAAATGTTTTTTCACATAATCTATTCGTGCATCATCATCTACAGTTTTACGTTCCTCATCAAATTGGTCTTTATATCCAAGTCCGTTCTCAGTAATATAAATTTTATGGTAATTAGGATAATCTTTAACTACACGCATGATTTGATCATACAATCCTTTTGGATAAATCATCCAATCCCAGTCAGTACGTGGTACATCAACATCAAATTCACGTTGACCTACGCCTTTAAGTTGATATTTAGAACCACCTTTATCACCAGTGGCATTATGTGTAATTTCAGATTCACCATCGTAACCTCTCATCCAATCACTCATATAGTAATTGATACCAAGGAAGTCATTTAAATCTTTAGCCGCTTCCAATACTTTATAATCCTCTTCTGGTATATCTAATTTACCACCATTTACTGATAAAATGTGTTGAACGCCTTCCATAGTTTCACGAGAATATTTACCAAGATAAGTTGCATCTAAAATGAATTTATTATGAATAATATCTTCTAATTCAGCTGCTCTAACATCTTCAGGATTCGTTGGATCATAAGGATACTTAGTTGGTAAAGCATGTACAACACCTACTTCACCACTATAGCCATTGTCTTTAAATAATTTAACTGCTTTCGCATGTGCTACCATCATGTTGTGATGTGATTGAAATACTTTAGCAAAGTCATACTTAATTCCAGGCGGGAATTTACCCACTAAATATTGACCATCACCAATAGGCCCGATTTCATTAAATGTAGTCCAATAATTAACTTCTTCAAATTCTTCGAAACAGAATTTTGCATACTCAACAAAGTAATCGATTGTTTTACGATTTAAGAAGTCGCCATCACTATGTAGTGTCTCTGGTGTATCAAAGTGATGTAATGTTACAAATGGTTCTACATGTCTTCTATGACATTCTTTAAATAAATTATGATAGTATTCAACACCTTTAGGATTAACCTCACCATATCCTTTAGGAAATATGCGTGACCATGCAATTGAAATACGAATGCCATTCACACCAAATTTTTCACTTAATTCTAAATCAATAGGATATTTATTATAGAAATCACTTGCTGGTTCAGCTGTATACCAATAGTTTTCTTCAAGATAAGTGTCCCATGCTACACGACCTTTTCCATCTGTTTGAGTCGACCCTTCTGCTTGATAAGCTGCTGTCGCACCACCGAATATAAAATCTTCTGGTAATTTTTTCATTATACTTTCATCTCCTAATTATTTTTCAAATTGTTGTTGAACGAAGTCTAATGCTGCTTTGCCATCTCGAGTTAAATTAATATATTCAACACCTTGTGTTTTAGCTAATTTAATACCTAGTCGATCTGTATCTTGCTTAATGTCTTCATAATTTGAAGCCACTTGTGGTGCTAATATGATTAAATGATAATCTTTCATAATATCCATGTGAGCACCATAACCACCTGCTGCAGCTTTAACTGGAACATTGTATTCTTCTGCTGCTTTATTTAAAGCGTTAGCTAATAATCCGCTAGTTCCTCCACCAGCACATAATACAAGTACATTTGTTTGTTCTGTAATGTTACTTTGTTGCGCTACTTCTTTACCTTGATCTGTTTGGGAATGACTAGCTTCAGATGCTCCAGCTGATGCTAGGATGGCATCTGCTTTTTTAGTATCAAAGTTTGCTGCCACTTTGTCTTGTAATTCATTATTAGCTTCTTTATTTCCTAATTCTTCTTCTAAAATTTGTTCATCATAAACTTTTACAAATGGGTAGTAAATGATAACATCTACTACGATTAAGACGATTGCTAATACGAATGACCAGAATGCAAAACCAGTACCCATCACGATACCTAAAGGACCTGGCGTAGTCCAAGGTAAGAAGATACTAAAACTATTCATTCCTAATACATCGACGAAGAATTTAAATATCCATACGTTTGCAATTGGTGCAAAGATAAACGGAATAAAGAATACTGGGTTTAACACTAAAGGTGCACCGAATAAAATCGGTTCATTTACACCAAAGAAGGTAGGTACTACAGATGCTCTACCAATCGCTTTATTACGTTTCGATTTCGTTAACCACATGAACATAAATGGCACGACTAAAGTTGCACCAGTACCACCCATCGTAACTACGAACATTTGAGTACCTGGTGTAATAACGTTATTAGCATGTTCTCCAGCTTGAATTAAATGTAAGTTTGCTTCTAAGTTAGCATAAGTAATTGCTGCAATTGCTGGTTCTACAATTGATGGACCATGGATACCCACAAACCAGAAGAATGCAAAGGCACCAAAGATAATTGTTACACCGACCCATCCATCTGCTGCTGTAAATAATGGTTCGAATAATTTTAATATGCCATTTGCTACGTTAGTATGTGCTGTTGATCTAACAATTAAATCTAGCGCATATAAAATAATAATTACTGCTGATAGCGGGAATATATCCTTAAATACTTGTGAAATATTTGGTGGAACTTCTTTAGGCATTTTGATTGTAATATTTCGTTTGATAAAGAAGTTATAGACAATTACAGTAATAAATGCTGAAAGAAAGGCTGTTAATAAACCTTTAGTTCCCATAAATGCACTTAAAAATCCGCCATCTTTAGCAGAATCAGCTGCTAGGAATAAGAACCCACACATTGCTGCCATCATCGTAGAGATAAAGTTAATTTGATTTGTTTTATCTAGTTTCCGGTTAAATGAATCAGTTAACGATTTGGCAGTAGTACCTGCTACAATAAAACCAACAATTCCCATCGTGTAGTTATATGGTTTCATTAAGATACCTTCCATAGTTTTACTCCATGTAAAACCAAACACGTTAGGAACATACGTAACTAAAATAAAAATACTAGAGAATAAGATAATTGGGATTGCCGCAATAAATCCATCACGAATTGCTCTTAAATAAATATTGCGAGATATTTTTTCAAAGAACGGTTTACCTTTCTCAATCCAAGCAATTAATTTGTTCATAGCATTCAACTCTCTCTTCTATATAATTCTAATAGATGTTTCATCAAATCTTTTAACAGTAGTGTTGTCATTAAATGGTCTTGACCATGCATCATTGTTACACTATAAGCAATGTCTTCTCCTTGTGCCTCTTTAGCTAATAAACTTGTTTGCGCTTTGTGAGCATTTGCAATACATTCATTGGCTTCTTCAGTTAATTCTTCAGCTTTATCTAACTCCCCATTTTTAGCTGCTGTTAGTGCTTCTAACAACTTAGAACGAGCGTCGCCAGCATATGCTACAATTTCAAACCCAAGTAATTGCACTTCTTCTCTATTCATCATTAACGCCTCCTTTAAATTATTTTGATTTCCATGATGTTGCAGTTGTTTCTAGTACTTTATTTAAATCATCAATATTTTTGAAACCAGTTGTACGTAACCATTCACGTGCAGCCTCTTCACCTTGTTCGATATATACTTTCACTGCACCTGACCACGTTGCACGACCACAAAGTACGCCGTTAAATTTAGCACCAGCTTCGTGTGCAAATTTTAATGTTTCTTGGAATAATTCTGCAGATACACCAGCACTTAAATAGATATAAGGTAATTGTGTAGAAGCCTCTTGATCACGGAAATATTGAGCCGCTTCTTCTTTTGTATAAACGACTTCACCTTCAGCAAATCCTTCTACATAATTCATATTTACAGGTACTTCAACTTTTAGAACATCCACATTAAATCGTTCTTCAGAGAATAATTTCATTGCCTCATTTACTTTACGTGGTTTTACTTTTGCAAACGCAGCACTCTTATTATCCGGAATATTATCATCGTATGTTAGTACTTCTAAGAAGAATGGTATATCTTCTGCTACACACTCAGATCCAATTCTTTCAATATATGCTTTCTTTTGAATGTTAATTTCTTCAGCATCATCAACATCGTAGTAAAGTAAAAATTTAACAGCATTAGCTCCTTGCTCTTTTAAGCGCTTTGCTGACCATTCAACTAAACAGTCAGGTAAACGACCTTTAGCGTTTACGTCATAACCTGTTTTTTCGTAGGCTAATAATAAACCAAAGTCTTTATTACGAGCATCTGATGCTGGAAGTCCATATTCAGGGTCTAATAAAATTGATGACGCATATTTAGTTAATTCTTCTGAAACTAGAACTTTTAATTGTTCAATTTGTTCAACAGTTGGTTCTTCTGTTTGATGTTCTGCCATCATTCTTTTCAAAGCACCACGTTGGTCAAATGCTAAAGCTGAGATAACCCCATCTTTAGTACTTAATTGTTCTATTGATGCTAATTTTTGTTGTGATTTTGTCATTAGTTACACCTCTATAACTTCAATTTGTTGGAATATTTCGTCAAATTTATTTACATTAATATGTCCTGTTTGGCTTTCCATTGCATTTAACATTCCAAATGCATTAGCTTTTTTCAATAAACTTTCATCCTCATCATGATGGATTAATCCCGAAGCAATGCCTGCAACAGTTGAATCACCAGATCCAACAGGATTCACCACTTCTATGTGAGGAATATTCACTTTATAATACTTATTGCGATGTTTAGCGAAAGCACCTTGGCTTCCTAGCGAAACAATAATCCACTCTATACCGTCAAAAATTGGTTGATTCACTGCATCTTTGAGACATTCAACTTCAGTGGTTACTTTAGTTTGTAACAATTGTGCTAACTCATCGATATTTGGTTTAATTACCGTTGGTTTATATTCACTAAGTAGGACATCTAGTAAAGATTGACCCGAACTATCGAGCACAGTCGATATTTGATGTTGTTCAGCTAACTGAATTAAATCGGCATAGTAATCCGACTTTAAGCCCTTTGGTAAACTACCAGAAATAGCAATGACTTTAGCTCTTTTTAATAGATGTGTTAGATGTGTTTTAAATTCCGTAGCTTCATCCTTGGTAATTGAAGGACCCTGCTCAAGGATCTCCGTTTGTTGTCCTTCATGGAGAATAGCAATACAATTACGCGTTTCTTCTTTAATCTTAAAAAAGTTATGCTTAATTTGAGCGTTGTTTAACTGTTGCTCAATGAATTCTCCCAACTTACCACCTAAGAATCCACTTGCTTCAACATCTTCCCCATATTCTGATAGAACTCGAGTTACATTTAATCCCTTTCCTCCTGCAGTTTTAATCGTTTTATTAACGCGATTCACTGTATCTAGATTAATTTGATCTAAAGAATATGAAATATCAATCGAAGGATTTAGTGTTAATGTTAGAATCATAGATTGTCACCCTTAATCGTGATATTCACCTTTGTCCCATTTTTCTAAAAATTCATCGAAGAAATGAGGATCAGCTTGTTTTTCGTTATGTGCTTCTAAATGTTCAATTTTAGCTATTAATTTTTTATTTTCTTCTGTCGGCTTATATTCAGCTTTTATGAAAGCATCTACAATATCGAAGATGAAAAGTTCACCTACAATTTTTCCACCAAAACTTACGACATTTGCGTTTAATTCTTCTTTAGAATATAGTGCTGTAGTCATATCACGAACTAAAGCAGTACGTACGCCAGGCACCTTATTAGCAGAGTTACTTATTCCAACTCCTGTTCCACAAATACATACGCCTAAATCCGCTTCTCCACTTGTTACAGCTTCACCAACTTTCTTACCGAAAATTGGATAGTGTGTTCTTGTGAAATCGTAAGTTCCTACATCAATTACTTCGTGTCCTTGTTCTTTTAAATGTTTTGAAACTGCCATTTTTGTGTCTGTTACAATATGATCGCAACCAATAGCTATTTTCATATTAAAGTCCTCCTATTTAGCACATTTTATTTAACATATCTACACGGATTTGATGACGACCACCGTCATAGTGTCCATTTACAAATTCTTTAGCGACATGCTTAGCAAGTGTATCTCCAACTATTTCTGAACCCATCGTAATCATACGTGCATTATTGTGACCACGTGTCATGTAAGCAGATCTTTCGTCTGAAACTTCTGCTGCAATCATCCCTTTAACTTTCGTAGCTACCATGAAACTTCCTGCGCCAAATGCATCAATTGCTATGCCTAAATTTTCATCATTCTTTTGTACTTCTTGAGCAATGGCTAATGTTGAATCAACAAAGTCTACATCCTTGCCTTCTGTCACATCTACTACTTCATGATTATTTTCTTTTAAAAATGCTTTTACTACTTCTTTGAGTCGTTTACCGTCTACATCTGAACCAATAATAACTGTCATAATCATTCTCCTTTAATAAATTGATTCACATATATGTGTCTATTTTTATATTGTGAAAAAGCGCTTTCAACTCTTTATGTTTAAATTATAAACATAAACAAACAATTAATCAACATTAAATGTTTGAATATTGTTTGATAATTAGTTGTTTTAAACAAATAAGTTTTATTTATGTTTGTTTAATCTTTTAGAAAGACAAAAAAGCCTAATATTGTTCAATTTCAAACAATATCAGGCTTATAGTGTGATTTAATCAATCACTTCAGTATGTAATTTTAATTTCTCTATGTTATCTATATCACCCTTATCAATGATGACGGCAGTTAAATCGTCTAACTTGCATAATTGAGTGAAGTCTTCTTTTCCTAATTTTGATGAGTCTACTAGTAAGTACTTTTCAACAGAACGCTCCAAAGCCAATTGTTGAGTATATGCTTCATCAATAGTCGAAGTGAGTACATCGATATCTTTTATGCCATTACAACTAAAAAACATTTTACTAAATCGCATTGTTTTCAGTAGTGTATTAGCCATTTCTCCTACAAAGGATTCAGTTAAATCTCTCATTTCGCCACCTAGTAAATAAACTTTGAAATTAATCGATCTTTTTTCGAATAATATTTTAAATACAGGAAAACAATTGGTAATAACTGTTAATGATTTCAACTCCATTATTTCTGCTAAGCACTCAATAGTAGTACCTGGTCCCAGAAAAATCGTATCATTTTCTTCAATTATTTGAATTGCTTTACGTGCAACACTACGTTTTTCTTCTATATTGTGTGTGTGTTTCTCTTGATGTGATTTCTCTTTAAATTGAAAGATGGAATTACTTCTTGCGCCACCATGAATTTTAGTGAGCAAACCTTTTTCTTCGAGTTCTGCTAAATCACGTCGTACCGTCATATCTGATACATTTAATTCTTCTACAATTTCATTTGTTCTGACGGTACCCTTTTGATTTACGAGTTTAGTAATTTCATCTAAACGATCGTATTTATTCATTCAATTCTTCACTTCCCACATCACATTTTCAAGTATTATTATAATAAATGAATACTTGAATTTATAAAGTTTATTTGCGCATATTAATTTTATACTATTAATCTAGTGAACTCTAATACTTTTCGTCAATAATCTAACTTTCTGCATTTATAAATTAAGACATTATTTCTAGAAAGTGTATTTGATTGTATGTTGTAATAGATATATAAGTAATATTAAAATTATTTTACCAAAAGTAAGCATTAAATTCTGTATATGGAGTGTTTTCAATGAACAATAAGATAGAAAAATTAAAAGAAATTGTAGATAAATCAAATAACATTGTATTCTTTACAGGTGCAGGTGTTTCTGTCGCAAGTGGTATTCCTGATTTCCGATCAATGGGTGGACTATTTGATGAAATATCTAAAGATGGCTATTCTCCTGAATATTTATTGAGTGTTGACCATCTTAATGATAATAAAGAAAGCTTTATTGATTTTTATCATAAACGTTTACTTGTAGCTGATAAAAAACCAAATATTGTTCATGAATGGATCGCTGAGTTAGAGAGAGAAGGTAAATCTTTAGGTGTCATCACACAAAATATCGATGGCTTACATGAAGATGCTGGAAGTCAGAATATCGATGAAATTCATGGTACACTAAATCGGTTCTATTGCATTAAGTGTGGTAAAGAATATACAAAATCATATGTAATGGAACATGAATTAAGATATTGTGAATCATGTGGTGAAGTTATTCGACCTGACATTGTCTTATATGGTGAAATGTTGGATCAACCAACTGTTTTCCGTGCGCTTGATAAAATTCAAAAGGCAGATACTGTGATTGTATTAGGTTCATCGCTTGTGGTTCAACCCGCTGCGGGTTTCATATCAAACTTCACAGGAGATAATTTAGTCATTATTAATCGAGATAAAACACCATATGATAGAAAAGCAGATTTAGTCATTCATAATGATATGACAGAAGTTGTAGAAGAAGTATTTAAAAAATAAATATAAAGTTCAAAAGCTAGAGGTTTTATGAATCTCTAGCTTTTATTGCATACAAAAAAACACTTCTCAAAGTTGAGAAGTGCTTTGAACGTTCCAAATCTGTAAGCGAATAAATTCGCAACAGCTTTGGCAATTAACGTTTTGAGAATTGTGGAGAACGACGTGCTTTTTTAAGACCTGGTTTTTTACGTTCTTTCATACGTGGGT
>VNIU01000190.1_pt1 | contig 33529 bp, 32 predicted proteins | sample 7248601 | NCBI WGS metagenome assembly VNIU01 (sample SAMN12251564, study PRJNA551026) | human skin metagenome | isolation source: skin samples from healthy patients and patients infected with Netherton Syndrome | host: Homo sapiens | place: France:Paris
GCATCGAATTGGGCTTGTAACTTAGGAGCCATTCAATTCACCATACCTTTCCCATATAATAGAAATTCATTTTATCCATTTGTATTGTATCATAAATAAATAGACCTGTTAATCAATTTGGAAAAGTTCTGTGTTACTAAAAAAGAATACAGATTGTCCATCTGTATTAGTCCATTTAGACAATCTGTATTAGTTAAATCATTCGCTTATTTTGTCAATATCTCCTTTTTCTTTATTGACCTTATTCAACGCTTTTATGTATGCTTCAAATTTTTGCTTAAATGTTTTTTGAGCCTTGTTAATTGCTTCTCCCTTTTCTTTTTCTTGTTGTTGCATAACCGTTTTTTGTTTCAACAATTTAAAGTATGATCGTTCTTTATCTAAAATATTACGATATGCTGCGGCATAATCATCGTGCTTTTTGTATTTATCTTTGAGTGCATCATCAAGTTCCTTGAGTTCTTTTCTTTTGGAATCATCTTTAATTTGATTAATATGTTTGCTTGCTTTTTTGAATTCTTTATTTGAAGCATTCATAGCTTTGACTTCTTTATTAAATTCTTTGCTTCTTTCATTGATATTACTAATCATCTTATCAGCAACTTTAACACGTGTGTCTGGATTATTAGTTACAATTTTTTTATAATACTGTTGCTTTTGCTTTTCTAAATCATTTAATTTTTGACCAGTTGAGTTTATAACTTGTTCATTGCTAGAGGCTTGTTGTATCGTATCTTCATAAGCTCTCACTTCTTTTCTATCCGTTGTACATCCGGCCAGCAAAAGAGTGGATGCAAGTAAGACACCCAAAGCTCGATATAATTTCATTTATAGTCCCTCCCGAGATATACTCACTGTAATGATTGTAATGATATAGAAAGTATTTTTATAAATCAAATCAAATAGCGTATAATAAATGCTATTCAATATAATAGATTATAATTAATAAAGGAAGGTGTATATTCATGTTAACTATGAAAGATATAATTAAAGACGGTCATCCAACATTACGTGCCGAAGCTCAAGATGTTGATTTTCCACTGTCTGATGAAGATAAACAAACTTTAAAATCTATGCGTGAATTTTTAATTAATAGTCAAGACGATGAAATTGCTAATCGATATGGCTTACGATCAGGTGTTGGCTTAGCAGCACCTCAAATAGATATTTCAAAGAAAATGATTGCTGTCTATTTACCTGATGATGGAAATGGTCGTTCTTACGATTTAATGTTAGTCAATCCTAAAGTGGTAAGCTATAGTGTTCAGTACGCGTATTTACCTACTGGCGAAGGTTGCCTAAGCGTTGATAAAAACATACCTGGTCTCGTTCATAGACACTACCGAGTAACAGTGAAAGCTAAAGACATTGATGGTAAAGATGTTAAACTTAGATTAAAAGGATATCCTGCTATTGTCGTTCAACATGAAATTGATCATTTAAACGGTATCATGTTCTATGATCATATTGATGCCGAACACCCTTTAACGCCACTACCTGATTCAATAGAAGTATAATTTGGGAACTGCTAAGCAGTATATTTACAATATTATATAGTTATCAATATATCATGGTGACATCATCACAGCTAGTATCTTTAAAACGAGATACTAGCTGTTCATTTTTGCCATAAAGCTTAGTTTTTTTATAATAATTATCAGTATATTATAAACTGCTTTATTTATTCCGTTACTTCATGTAAAATAATGAATAACTGGAATTTTAGTAAAGTACTTACTAATTTCAATACATGAACGACGAAATATACCCTAGAAAACATAACGGGCAGTAAGATTTTAATTTCAATTAAAAGGCTTGTATGTTGTGACATTTTATTTCATTAATTAAAAAACGAGCAGGACATTGGTACTTAGTTTAGCTACCCTGTGTATGTACTAGGTTCTTATTTAAATTCATTTAAAAGTTAACGTATTAGGAGGAAATAGATAACATGGCAATATTTAAAGTATTTTATCAGCATAATAAAAACGAGGTTATCGTACGAGAAAACACTCAAACTATTTATGTTGAAGGCGAAACAGAAGAACAAGTTAGACGCTATTTAAAAGATCGTAATTATAACATCGAATTTATTACAAAATTAGAGGGCGCACATTTAGAATATGAAAAAGAACATTCTGAACATTTTAATGTGGAGAACGCTGAATAATGAAACAATTACATCAAAATGAAGTAGGTGTATATGCACTTGGCGGTCTTGGAGAGGTAGGTAAAAATACTTACGCCGTTGAGTACAAAGATGAAATTGTCATTATCGATGCTGGAATAAAATTTCCAGATGACAATTTATTGGGTATTGATTACGTTATTCCCGATTACACTTATTTAGAACAGAATCAAGACAAAATTGTCGGTCTGTTTATAACACATGGTCACGAAGACCATATAGGTGGTGTGCCCTACCTATTGAAGCAAATTAATGTGCCTATATATGGTGGCCCATTAGCTCTAGGCTTAATTAGAAATAAATTAGATGAACACAATTTATTAAGAAATGCGGAATTGATTGAAATTACAGAAGATAGTGTAATTAAATCTAAACATTTTGAAGTATCATTCTATCTAACAACACACAGTATTCCCGAAGCATATGGTGTTATTGTTGACACACCTGAAGGTAAAATTGTTCACACGGGAGACTTCAAATTTGACTTTACACCTGTAGGAGCGCCTGCAAATATCGCTAAGATGGCGCAACTTGGTAAAGAAGGCGTATTGTGTCTGTTATCAGACTCTACGAATGCGCTCGTCCCGGACTTCACATTAAGTGAACGTGAAGTTGGCCAAAATGTGGATAAGATTTTTAGAAATTGCAAAGGCCGTATTATCTTTGCAACATTCGCTTCAAATATTTATCGTGTCCAACAAGCGGTAGAAGCAGCAATTAAGTACAACCGTAAAATTGTGACATTTGGTCGTTCAATGGAAAATAATATTAAAATTGGTATGGAGTTAGGCTATATTAAAGCTCCACCTGAAACATTCGTTGAACCTAATAAAATTCATCATATTCCAAAACATGAATTATTGATTTTATGTACAGGTTCTCAAGGTGAACCAATGGCTGCATTATCAAGAATAGCTAATGGTACACACAAACAAATTAAAATCATCCCAGAAGATACAGTTGTATTTAGCTCCTCACCTATACCAGGTAATACTAAAAGTATTAATAGAACCATCAATGCATTATATAAAGCTGGTGCAGAGGTTATTCATAGTAAAATATCTAATATCCATACATCTGGACATGGTTCTCAAGGTGACCAACAATTAATGTTACGCTTAATACAACCCAAGTTCTTCTTACCTATTCATGGTGAGTACCGCATGTTAACAGCACATGGTCAAACTGGTGTGGATTGCGGTGTACCAGAAGAAAATGTCTTTATTTTTGACATTGGTGATGTACTTGCTTTAACGCATGATTCAGCACGTAAAGCTGGTCGCATTCCATCCGGTAACGTCTTGGTTGATGGTAGTGGTATTGGTGATATTGGCAATGTAGTTATTCGTGACCGTAAACTTCTTTCTGAAGAAGGTCTCGTGATTGTTGTTGTTAGCATTGATTTCAAAACAAACAAATTATTATCTGGACCAGATATTATCTCACGTGGCTTCGTCTACATGCGTGAATCTGGACAATTGATATACGATGCACAACGTCGCATCAAAACTGATGTTATTTCCAAATTAAATAGTAATAAAGACATTCAATGGCATCAAATTAAATCATCTATCATTGAAACATTGCAGCCTTATTTATACGAAAAAACAGCGCGCAAACCAATGATTTTACCTGTGATTATGAAAGTCAATGAAGAATGATGTTTAGACCATACTAAGGGTCTCAGACATTAAGTTCTTAAACAATGTAAAAAAGCCAATTTCTATTAAAATTATTTGATAGAAATTGGCTTTTCCCTTATGTATTAGATAATATACAGCTCGTTATCATTTTAGAGTGGTAAGATGTAGCCCCACGATGGTGTTTGAATTCATCGAATTCATTATCTGGGATTATTTCAACAATTTCATTTACATATCGAGAAATATCATTTGTAGGAATAAGAATTGAAGTTTCTATTGGTAGTGTAAGTTGCGTCACGTTATAATCTTTATACATAAGGCACCTCGTTAATTTAGTTTAGTGAAGTTTATTAAATGATACGAAAGTGCCTTATTTTTTTAAAGTATGTTGATGTAAAATTACATATAAATGCGACGTATTTTGGCGAGACTCTTGAGGAAACAGGACGAGCTGAAGACTACAGGCTGAAGCTGTCACCTAAGAAAGCGAGCCAACAATACGAAGTATTGAATAAAAAGAAGCGCTCAGATGAGTTGAATTCAATTCATCTGAGCGCTATTTTTCTGAGATTTATATCCCAGCCTCTTTTTATGTTTAAAATAGATTATTTCTTAGCGAACAATTTTCTTTTCAAAGCGATTTAAATCATTATCATGTCCAATCATGATTAAAATATCGCCAATTTCAATATTGATATTTGGGTCTGGTGATACAATAATTTCTTTACCCCGCTTTATTGCAATGATATTGATTCCATATTGAGCTCGAATATCTAAATTGACAATGGACTGTCCAGCCATCTTTTCACTCGCCTTAAGTTCAACTAGTGAATGTTCATCAGATAACTCTAAATAATCAAGCACACTGGCACTTGCTACATTATGTGCAATACGTCGTCCCATATCCCGTTCTGGATGTACTACCGTATCTGCCCCAATTTTATTTAATATTTTAGCATGATAATCATTTTGGGCTTTAGCCGTTACTTTCTTAACACCTAGTTCCTTTAATATCAACGTTGTTAAAGTACTAGATTGAATATTTTCCCCTATGGCTACGATGACATGATCAAAGTTTCGAATACCTAAACTTTTCATTACTGCTTCATCCGTAGTGTCAGCAATGACCGCATGTGTTGCAATATCACTATATTCATTAACTCTAGCTTCATCGTGGTCAATCGCCATAACATCCATATCAAGTGCGTTTAGTTCTCTAACAATACTTCCCCCAAAACGTCCTAATCCAATCACAACGTACTCTTTATCCATAGTAAGTATACTCCTATCATGATAGAAATGAGGATAGGTATAATAAAGAACCCAATCCTCACTCAATCTTTATTTCTGATTTTTGACAATCCCTTTATTGTCTGTTGCTAATCTCAATAATAATATTAACGATGGAATAAGTAAAAGTAAACCTAAAATAATAACAATCATAAGTGTTAATCCTGTAGCAACACTAACTGTAGTATCTGTTATTTTAACAAATGGATATACAATATAAGGTAACTTACTCAACCCGTAACCGAAAAAAGCAAAAAACAGTTGTAATATCATCATAAGCATTGCGATTCCATGGTATTTTTTTAACAAAGCTAGAGACATCGCAATGATAAAACATAGTAAACTTAAAGTAAACATCCACCAATAATTATATATCGCATTGGTAAAATGATTCGCATTTTGAATTCGTAATGATAGAAAAACAAATAATGAGACCATAATCATTGGCATACTCCAAAGCAACAGCCACTTTCTTACAGTTAAATATACGTGTGTATCTTTTAATTTTGCTGCAGAATATGTTAAAAAACCTGCTGAAATATACAACACTGTTATCACGGCTAAAAAGACTACTGACCAAGCAAACGGGCTAATGGCCAGTTGCACCCAATTCAAATCAAGGTGTGCGCCATCTTCTATAATATAACCGCCTTCTGATATAGTGAGAACAGATGCTAATGCAGCCGGAATTCCTAATCCAGACAAACAATATATCAACAGCCATGGTAGACTTATGTCAGCTCTTTTATTGATAAAAATATAACTGCAACCTCTGATGATTATACAGATAAGTGCTATTGAACCAGGAATTAAAATCATTGTATTCAAATAGTGAATTGCTGATGGAAATAAAGCAATCATACCTACATAACAAAACACGCAACATATATTAATTAAGCCCCAAATGGGATTTATCATATATTTATAAAGTACTTTTACCTTCTTCTCTTCACCAGACATGTGCATATAAAAAGCAAAGCACCCTGTTCCAAAATAAATACCCGCAGCAATGACATAAAAAAATAAACAAATCCAAAGCACCAGCATACTTATCCCAGTGTATGCCATTACTGCTCACCTCTTTCCATTAGAACAGAATTAAATACATCATATGTAAAACTACAAGGACACTTACATGCCACTATAGTGTTTAATTCATTGTTATATGGTGCTAATAATACATATCTCTTTTTAACTAAATTCATGCTTAATATCACCCTCACGTTGATTTCATAGTATAAACAATTAGATATATAGTATATAAATATATGCACTATAAAAAAATCATTTTGTCCTATTTTCACATATTGTTCATAAGTTGATTTTTGAGCGTTATTTTTATATAGTAAATCCAGTATAAAAATGAAAGGATAACTTTATGGCACACATTACACTTTATACACAAGACGATTGTCCACCTTGTTCCTTTATTAAGAATTATTTACATGAACATCAAATTCCTTTTGAAGAAAAACATATAAAGCATCAAGCTTATCGTGTGGAAATGTTAGAGTATGATGCGTTTGCAACACCGTTTATATTGCTTAATGACGAACCAATGTATACTGTAGATATTGATAAAATTAATCACGCATTCAACATAACAGTATAATCAGTTAGACACTGACTATTGTTTTTATTTATAAAAAGAAGAACCTTACTGACAATAATTGCCAATAAGGTTCTTCTTTATTGTGAAATTAAATTTTATCGAGCTATATTGTGAACTAATTCTTTTACTTGTTCTTGTGTTGAACAATTAATCGCTCTATTAGCTAATTCCGTCATTTCATTTTTACTTAATCCATTAATTTGACGTCTTGCTTTTAAGATAGATGTTGCACTCATAGAGAATTCATCTAAACCTAAACCAAGTAATAATGGAATTGCTGTTTCATCGCCAGCCATCTCGCCACACATACCAGTCCATTTACCTTCTTTATGAGAAGCTTCAATCACTTGTTTCACTAGACGTAAAATAGCTGGATTATATGGTTGATAAAGGTATGATACACGTTCTGACATGCGGTCAGCAGCCATTGTGTATTGAATCAAATCATTAGTACCGATACTGAAGAAATCAACTTCTTTAGCAAAGATATCAGCTAATGCAGCTGTTGATGGGATTTCTACCATTATTCCGAGCTCGATATCATCTGACACGTCATGTCCTTCATTTTTTAGATTTTCTTTTTCTTCTAAAAGAAGCGCTTTGGCATCTCTAAACTCATTAATAGTAGCAACCATTGGGAACATAATATTTAATTTTCCATATGCTGAAGCACGTAAAAGAGCGCGCAACTGTGGTCTGAAAATATCTGGTTGATCTAAGCACAATCGAATCGCACGGTAACCTAAGAATGGGTTCATTTCTTTAGGCAAATTAAGATAAGGTAGTTCTTTATCTCCACCAATATCTAATGTACGAACTACGACGCGTTTATCTTTCATCGTTTCAAGCACTTTTTTATATGCTTCAAATTGCTCATCTTCAGTTGGCATTTGATCTCTGCCCATATATAAAAATTCTGTTCTATATAAGCCAATGCCTTCAGCACCGTTTTCAATAACGCCATACAAGTCATCTGGCGTACCGATATTCGCTGCAAGTTCAGCATGAATACCATCTAAAGAAACCGTTTCAGCATCACGTAGTTTTTGAAGTTCTTTTTTATCTTCAAAGAAACGTTCACGTTTATGTTGATATGCGATCAGTTCATCTTCAGTTGGATCAATAATAACATCACCAGTTATACCATCAACAATAATCATATCTCCTTGTTTAACTTGGTGTGTGATTGATTTTGTACCAACGACAGCAGGGATTTCAAGTGAACGACTCATAATTGCTGAATGACTTGTTCTACCGCCAATGTTTGTCACAAATCCTTGAACAAAGTCTTTATTTAATTGTGCAGTATCTGAAGGTGTTAAGTCATTCCCCACAATAACGACACTTTCATCAATAATACTTGGGTTAGGTAATTCCACGCCTAGAATATGTGCAAGTAAACGTTTAGATACGTCTCTAATATCTGCAGCACGCTCTTTCATATATTCATTATCCATTGATTCAAAAATCGTAATGAATTGTGATGTCACTTCATTTAATGCTTGAGGTGCATTCACTTTCTCATTAGAGATTTTATCTTCAATTGGTTGAATTAATTCAGGATCATCTAGGACTAATAAATGCGCATCAAAAATAGCTGCTTTGTCAGCACCTAATTGTTTTTCTGCATTATTTCTAATTTTAGTCAATTCAATTTTAGATGCTTCTACAGCATTTTTAAATTTATTGATTTCAGCATCTATATCAGTGATTTTTTCATTGGTGAATGATAAATCTGGTTCAACAAGTAAATATGCTTTTGCAATAGCAACCCCATCTGAAGCTGCAATGCCGTTGATTAAGTTAGACATAATTATTCAGTTAAACCTTCTTTAGATAAGACATCACTGATTGATTGAATTGCATCCGCTTCATCGCTACCATCTGCATAAATAGTGATTTCTGCGTCTTTACCTACACCTAAGCTCATTACACCCATGATTGATTTTAAGTTAACTTTTTTACCGTTATATTCTAATTGAATATCTGAATCAAATTTAGAAGCAGTCTGAACTAACATTGTAGCTGGACGTGCATGAATTCCTGTTTCATCAATAATTACATATGATTTTTGTTCCATAGTAAAAGTCTCCTTCTTACAGTTAGAAAATTCATTTTTCAGTCATCTAACGTATTTTTATACAATAACACTACCAAATTATATTAATAAATTCAATTCGTATATAGTGAGATATTGTTGTATATGTTGATTATACTACATAAAGTTACATTTAAATAATATCCTTGATTACTTTTTCACATTTTTCAATATGATCTTGTCCCAATTTGTTCATAAAATAATAACTAATAGATGCTGAAATTGCTTGACCTACTAATGGAAACCATCGCGTTTGTTTGGCAGCTGCTCGCTTAGCCATGTCCTTAATAACAATTTTAAGCACAGCACTTGATACTTTTTTGCCGATGAATTGACTACCTTGAATAGCAGCCGCAGCAAAAATACGTTCTCTTAAATCATCTCCAAGTGTGTTTACTTGTTTATGATCTAATCCATATAGTTTGTTTACATCTTCAATAATATCGCGCATCAATTTAATATCTACACCAAAGTCCAATCCAGGAATAGGTACAACAGAAGCCGTTGAAGACATCAAAGATTTTCTTTTAACGATTGCCTCTGCCCTTTCACGACATCTAGCTAACTCATCCTGTGTCGTTGGCATGGCATTTTTTTCTTTAATATCCTCTATTTTAAATACTTTTTGACCTACTTTAGTCGTTATTCGATTACTTAAATTTTGTCTAATCCCCATGAAATATCACCTTTCATTTTGTGTCATGACGGTATTATACCCACTTCACTAAATTTAATTCTTGATTTGAATAAAAACTGCTTTCAAATATTTAGACGGTTTATAATGCGGATGCGTTTTAAAGTCCTTCGGCAAACCCATGACTTCTTTAATTTCATAATCTACATTCGCCTGTTCTAAAGTCGATTTAATGACAGATTTAAATGCTTTTAATGAGAAGATACTTGAGTTTGTGCATAATAACAATACACCATTTGGCGCTAGAACGCTTAATGCACCATTTATGAGCTCATCATAATTTTTTTGTACGGAAAAAGTTTTCTTTTTATTACGTGCAAAACTTGGCGGATCAATCACAATCGTATCATAAAAGCGATTGTGTCTATGTGCATATTTATAAAAATCAAATGTATCCATTACATAAATGAATTGTGTCTTAGGATCTATGCCGTTAAGACCAAAATTTTCTTCCGTTAAAGCTCTAGAACGATTAGCCAAATCAACACTTGTCGTTGATTGTGCATGATTAGCTGCAATAACTGAAAAAGCTCCTGTATAGCTGAATAAATTAAGGACATTTTTTTGTTCAGCATATTGATCACGTAGCTTTTTACGCACTTCTTTTTGGTCTAAAAATATTCCTGTCATTAATCCATCATTTAAATCAACATTGTAAAATGTAAAATTCTCTTCAATAACTATCGGAAATTGTGGTGCTTCTCCTTTGACGAAACCACCTGAATAATCAGCATCTTTAAATCTCATTTTTTCGTAAATAGATTTGTAAGGAATAACTGTTTCTATCGCTTGCAAAATTTCAAATTTAAATTTGTAGATACCTTTTGAATACCATTGAACAAGTAAATGACCGTTATAATTATCAATCGTTAAACCGCCAATTCCATCTCCTTCAGCATTAAACAAGCGAAATGCATTTGTACCATCAATATGAAAATAGTAGTCACGTTCAGCTAAAGCATCTGTGAATAATTGTGTGAAAAATGAAGTAGTAATCTCTTCACTTGGATTATAACTTAACACCCATCCTAATCCTTTATGTTGCCGTCCTACATATGCTGTGGCAATATAACGACCTTGATCAGTTGTTAACTGAAATAAATCGCCCTCTTTTAAATGATCCTGGCGATAAATATCTTCTTCATCTACTAAAGGATAATGATTTAAATATTTTTGTTCTTTCCCTTTATTTATAATAGCTGTCTTCATAAACGTTCTCTGCCTTCCTTTATTAAAATATGTTAGGCTTTATCACTGTTTCTTTTATATTAACAAATTTATAGATATCATCATAAAAAAGAGATTGGCCTGTAAATCGTTTCTAATCAAAGAAAAATGGCAATTTCCATCCAAATCGTGGCAAAACTACCATTTTTATAATTGATACATTATATTTTAGTTTGTAAAGCGTTTATTCTTAATTATATTTAGCAATCATTTATTAAATTATACGTGAGTGTGTTATGTTTTAAAACTATTCTGGAGCAAGACAGCATTCATAATGAAATTTTAGTTCCACCCCGGCAAGATTGTGTAGGATTGAAAAAGCCTGGTATAAGCGTATTTTCAATCTGGTCAACTACTGCCAATATAGCGTTCATAACCTATAACATCAATGATATCCTAGACTCATTGATGACAAGGTTCTTGAAAGAATAAGCCAAGTTAAAAACTAGGATCCTATCAAAAAATTTCAAGCACTACCAGCTTGTGTAGACTCAAGCTGTACCTTAGAAAAATGGAGAAATATGATATTTAACATAAACTAAGCTCTAAGACAATTCTTCAATTTTGAAATCATCTTAGAGCTATGCCTTTGTATTTAAATACTGACCTTTATTATTTTAGCATTCATATTCCAGCCACTATCATAACGACATTCGTTGGTCGATCATATATCATTTATGGCTCATCTCTAACTTGTAAACTAAATGCTACAATAACTGCTATCAACATAATGATTAATGTTGGCGTAATAAATACGGATAATAGTAATCCATGAATCATGATGTTGATAAATTCTGTAAGTAATTTAAAGAACAGAATACTAATCATAAACAATTGCAAATAATAAAATTTACCGCGTAAATAGTGTGTCAACGTCGTTGCAATATACACAATAATAATAAATATTAGTATAAGCAATGTAACCCATTCAATGACATACTGTGTTTGAGATATTTTCCACTCACCAGAAACAAAAAGCGAATTTCTATTGTTAAATTCAATAAAGGTAAATAAGAAAATAATAATACCACAAAAGATTTCTACAAATACTGGCTTTACCCATTTTGGCTTACGCATCCAATTTGGAATATCATCTTCTTCAATATTAATGATATTTTTAACTTTGTTTTTGAATTTGTCTCTTTTCTTTCTAATTTTATCTAAATCGACACTTCTTCTAGTCTTACGTGCATATTCTGTTGTCTTATCTTGAAGTTGCTTTAAGTGAACTTTCGTTTGATTTGAAACATTGCCTTTTGATGTTCTAGATAAATCATATTCTTCACCTAACTCTTCTTTTGTTAATGGTAGCGCACGTCTTAAGAATAAAAAGTTCCAAATAGACATTTGCCCTAACAACCACATAATAATGAAGAAAGTATTTACACTTAAAATATCAATAGGTGCAATTTCATTAGCATCTACTTTGCCGTATAAAGAAATTTGTGTAATAAGGTAACTAATACCATATGACAATATAATCCACAAATAATGATTCTTTCTATTGTTTGGATTTAATTCATCTTTATATACAATATAACCAATATGAATGACAAATGGGAAAATAAAAATAATTGCCCAGAAACCATAAACTTGCGTCATTAATAAAATCGTAATGATAAAGAAAACGATTCCGAATATTAAATAAAAAATTGAAATATCATAATCATACTTCGTTGTTCTAAATAATGTGTAGCCAATAAAGATGACTAAGACACCAAAAAGGATAATGATTATAGCACTTATAATAGGAAAAGCGCCTATAAACCTACTCATCACTCTAATAATTTCACTAAAAAATGCATTCAGGAAGTCCCATACCGAAAAAATCTTTAAATCAACTTTTTCCTTTTGATTAAGCTCTTTAATTAAAGGCAAGTTAATCAAAACAATGAGACCTGTGAAAAGTGAAACGAAACCGATGATATAACTGAAAATAATCTCGGTGTGTTTCTTAAGAAAAGACATACTGTTCACCTCAAAAGTTATTATATATGAAGAAGCCCGACTTGTCTTTAATATTTCATTAAATACGACTATAGACTTAGCAAAAGTTTAACAATAAATGGTCAGGGTATACAACAAATATAATCACTATTAAGGAGTGTTATTTATGTCAAATGAAGAATTAAATAAAAAATCCGCAGAAAAAGCTAAAGAAGCTGAAGAAAAGCTTAAAAAGGAAAAAGAAAGTACAGAAGATAGCATAGAACAAACTAAAAAAGATGTTCAAGACACATTAGACTAAACGTAATATAATTTATTTCGCAGTGCACACTGCTTCTTATATTAAATTTAAATATGTTAAGTTAAATCTATGGGAGCGGGACAGAATTCATAATAACTTCTGTCTCGCTCCCAAATTTTCATTGTTAATCATTAATGATAGATGTGAAAGTGTATGTAAGATGCTTTTTTATTTCTTAACCACTTTTATTATAATTTATTGAAATTGCCTTGACATCAAGTACCAAAAAGCATACATTTAAATTAAATTACATAAACGCACTAGGGGTGTTTAAACTGAGATGAAGCCTTGCTTCAAACCCTTCGAACCTGATCTAGCTTGTACTAGCGTAGGAAAGTGACGATAAATTGCAATGCTTATCGTTTAAGCATTTATTTTTTAACGCACATCTTTCTACGTGAAGGTTGTGCGTTTTTTTAGGAGGCAATTTTTATGTCAAAAGGTTTAAAATTATCTGAAATACTAGTTACAGTGTTAATCGCTGTTATTTTTGCCATCATTTATAACTTGTGGTGGTTTCCATATGAATTTGCAAAAGTTGCTGGTTTACACCTTGAACAACTGACTTATGGTGTATGGTTTATGGCCGCAATCGTGGCATACTTAATCATACCTAAACCAGGAATTGCAATCATCGCTGAATTTGCAGCTGGTGCTGGGGAAACAATTGTTATGGGTAAATTTGATATTCCTACTATTATTTATGCCATACTGCAAGGTGTTGCATGTGAAATTATTTTTGCTATCTTTAAATATCAATCTCGTAGCGCTGTAGTAGCTATGTTAGCCGGGTTACTTACTGCACTTATTTCATTCCCAGTTGATTACTTTTATGGCTATTTAAATGAAGTTGCTGGTTGGAACTTACTTCTATTTATCGTTTTCCGCGCCATTAGTGGTATCATCCTTGCTGGTTTATTATCTTACATCGTCGTCAAAGCGCTGGATCAAACCGGTGTTACAAAATTATTCCGCCCAGCATCTAAACAAGATTATGACAACCTATAAGGGGACATTGACGTGTTAAAAGTTACAAATTTACGTTTGAAATATCCAAACGGAGAACGCAAAATTTTTGATCACCTTAATATTGAAATTAAAGACAAAGAAAAAGTGCTTTTACTAGGTCCATCTGGATCTGGTAAAAGCACCTTGCTTAATGTATTAAGTGGTATCGTACCCAATTTGATTGATTTGCCAATGAAATATGATGAGCTTGAAATCGACCCTCATAGTGGTGTGATTTTTCAAGACCCTGATACACAATTTTGTATGCCTAAAGTTTATGAAGAACTCGCGTTTGTTTTAGAAAATAAGCAAGTACCGCAACATGAGATGAATGCTCAAATTGAAGCTGCTTTGAACTCTGTAGACTTGAAAGTAACAGATCAAACATTTGTCAATCACTTAAGTGGCGGTATGAAACAAAAGCTTGCGATCGTAGAAACAATCCTTCAAGATGCAAGTACACTATTTTTAGACGAACCAACTGCGATGCTCGATGTCGAAGCAACTGCAGAACTATGGAATAAACTTATTGAACTATGGGCAGATCAAACTGTACTTATTGTCGAACATAAAGTTGAACATATTTGGAATCATGTCGATAGAGTAATACTTATGGATTATGAGGGACATATTATTGCAGATAACACTCCGGACTATGTATTAACACATTGTGAGGATTTATTAACTGAATTTGGCGTGTGGCATCCAAAAGCCTGGGAACATGCACCAACTCGACAACTGATATCAACAGAAAAATCTGAGCCACGCTTTAATTACAAAAATGGAGAAATTATCCGAGGAAAGAAAACATTAATTCAAATCCCTGAAATATCTATTGGTACAGGCGAATGGATAACGATAACTGGGAAAAACGGCACAGGTAAAACCTCATTAATAGAATCGATTCTTCAATTAATAAAGTATAAAGGCCAAATGTATTATAATGGCACAGTCATTAGTAAGATTAAACAAGCAGCCCAACATATGTATTTGGTATACCAAAATCCTGAATTACAATTTATTACCAATTCTGTTTATGATGAGATACATATTCATTATAATCACCAAGATCCACAAGTTGCAGATGATAGAACAAATGAACTACTTACATTGTTACATTTAGACGCCGTCAAACAGCAACACCCTTTCGAACTTTCCATGGGCCAAAAACGACGTTTAAGTGTAGCAACTGCATTAAGTTCTAAAGCGGATATCATTTTACTAGATGAGCCGACATTTGGATTGGATAGTCATAATACTTTCCAACTTATTGAACGCTTCCAGCAACGCGTGAAGCGTGGGCAAACGATCGTTATGGTTACACATGACCCAGAAATCATCAAACGTTATCCTACACGTCGTTTACATGTGGAAAATGGACAACTTCTTGAAATGGCAGGTGTTACACATGTTTGAACGATGGAAAAAACGCTATACCTTCATGGATGATGTGAATATTATCACTAAATTACTTTTAGGTATTACCCTGTTTTTCTTTGTTATTTTTATTCACAATTTTGATTACATGCTTTATATTTCAGCATTAATGTTCATCTTTTTAATGCTTTTTAATGGTACTGAGTTAAAAATTACACTTGCTTTCTTATTTGCTACAATCTTATTTGCACTCACGTCATCATTATTTATGATTTTATATGGCAATGGCGAACATTTTATTTTTAAACTAGGAATTATTCAAATAAGTACAGAAAGTATTGTCAGAGGACTTCATATTTCATTGCGTACTATTACAGTTTCAATGTTTGGTATTCTTATTGCACTAACCTCTCAAATCGTCATGATTTTTTACAGTTTAATGCAACATTTAAAAATAAAACCGAAAATCGCTTATGCGTTTATGGCAGCTATTCGTATGGTACCTCTGATTATCTCATCACTTATTCAATTACGCCGTTCGTTAAAGATGCGTTATCAAATGATAGATAAGTCGAACTATAAAGGTTTAAAACGCTTTAAGCATTTATTAATTCCGATACTCAGTCAAAACATCCGTCGTGCCCATCAACTTTCAGTAGCTATGGAAACGAAAGGATTTAAAGATGGTCCCAGAACATATTACTACAATGCGCCATTTTCCTATAAGGATGTCTTATTAGTGCTTTGTTTTGTAGGTATTATCCTATTATCATTTTATTTATCAGCACACTTCCCTATTACAGGCATTCAAGATGCTCGCGTATCCGGGAAGCTTAGCTAAATATTGTTTGAGCGCTGGGACACAAATCCCAAAATAATAGCACAAAGATGGTTTGACATAAATCATCTTTGTGCTTCTTTATATTCAAAACGCCATATTATACGATTTCGCATTCCTAGAGTGCTGTCTCAAACTGTTTATTTTATGAGGGAGCGGAACAGCATTCATTATGAATTCTAGTCCTGCCTCGGCAAGGTTGACTAGGATTGAAACAAGCTTGGTATCAGCGTATTTTCAGTCAACTCTTGACAAAATATATAGTTCATAGCCTAAAACATAATGATATCCCAAACTGAATTCACATTATTAATCATTAATTTTCTTTAGCAATTGCTTTATTACCGATATCACGTCGGTAAAATAGATTGTCACTTTTTATGTGCTTGACCTTTTGGTATGCTTCATGTTGTGCCTGCTGTATTGTCTGACCTTCACCAATGGCTAAAATGACACGTCCGCCTGATGTCACGAAATCCGCTTCGTCCTTTGTTAAACCACTTACAAAATAAGAATTATCTAAAGTAAATCCAGAAACTTTGTGCCCTTTAACATAAGTACCAGGATAACCTTGTGAAGCCAACATTACTCCAACAACGAAACCTGGTTTCCATTGAAAATGAATCGGTTCCTTATTTGCTAAAGCGATAATTTGCGCCATTAAATCACTTTCTAAATGTGCAAGTAATACTTGTGCTTCAGGATCACCAAAACGCGCATTAAATTCAATCACTTTTGGACCTTCAGAAGTTAGTATTGCACCAATATAGAGTAAACCAAAGTAATGATAGCCTTCCAGTTTCATTGCTTTGGCTATAGGTTGCGCAATATCTTTGTTGGTTTGACTTAGTACCTCTTCAGAAATATGTGGTACTGGGCAATAGGCACCCATACCCCCTGTATTAGGTCCTTTATCATTATCATAAGCACGCTTATGATCTTGCGCAATGCAATCAAACGGTACAGCATAATCACCATTAATAAAGGTCATTAATGAAAATTCTTCACCTTCTAAAAACGCTTCAAAGATAACTTTACCTTGCGCTTTGGGATACAGTTCTTCTACTGCTGCAATAGCATCTTTTCTAGTTTCCGCAATAATGACACCTTTACCTGCTGCTAAACCGTCTTTTTTAATGACTATCGGTAACTCACAATCTTTTACGTAAGTTAATGCTTCACTTTTACTATTTACTTCTTTATATTCTGCTGTTGGTATATGATATTTCTCCATTAATTGCTTAGCAAATAATTTTGAACCTTCAATTTGTGCAGCATCCTGATTGGGACCAAACACCTTAAATCCATGTTGTCTTAGTAAATCTGACAAGCCATCTATCAATGGTTGTTCAGGACCTATAATGATCCATTCAATTTGATGTGCTTGAGCAAATTTTAAAATTTGCTGGTGGTCACTTTCTGCAATATCTTTATGAATATCAGCAATTTGACTCATCGCATCATTTCCAGGTATCACATCTATATGATTGACAAGTGGTGACGTATTGAGCTTTGAGACTAATGCATGCTCTCTTCCGCCCGAACCAATAACTAGAATGTTCATATATTTCTCCCTTCCTATTAGTTTAATGTCTGAAATGACGAGTTCCTGTCATTACCATCGCTATACCATATTTGTTTGCCATGTCGATAGAATCTTGGTCTTTAATTGAACCACCTGGTTGTATTATTGCTTTAATGCCATGTTGCGCTGCTAATTCTACTGTATCATCCATTGGAAAGAACCCATCTGATACCATCACCACATTATCATTGATTTCAATTGCACGTTCTAAAGCAATCTTTGCAGCACCTACACGATTCATTTGTCCAGCACCAATACCAACTGTTTGTTTGGAATTACTTAAGATGACCGCGTTACTTTTTACGGAAGGAATGACTTTCCAACCTAGCAGCATGGCATCCCATTGATCATCAGTAGGTACTGCATGCGTTACAACTTTCATATCCTCTTTTGTAATTTCATCATTATCTTTGTCTTGCACTAAGTAACCACCTGAAACAGAGACAAATTCTTCTTCACGTTTATCAATTGTCATAGCAATTTCTGATAACCGTATATTTTTCTTTTTTGTCAAAATATCTAAGGCTTCATCTGTAAATCTTGGCGCAATGACTACTTCTAAAAAGATAGCATGCAATGTCTCAGCTAATTCTGCAGTGACCGTTCTATTTAAAGCAATAATCCCTCCGAAAATGGATTGATTATCTGCATCGTAAGCATTTTTAAATGCGATTTCTATATTTTCACCAATTCCTACGCCACATGGGTTCATATGTTTAACAGCAACAGCAGCTGGCTCTTTAAATTTCTTTACTAATGATAAAGCAGAATCTGCATCTTTAATATTATTGAAACTTAATGCTTTACCATGTAACTGTTTCGCACCAGCAATGGTATGTTTACTACTTGATGTACGTACAAAACGTGCAGATTGTTGAGGATTTTCACCATATCTTAATTGTTCACTGGCTCCTTTAAAGAAACTAACAATCGCATGATCATATTCATTTGTATGAGCAAACACTTTTATCATTAATGCTTTACGAAAATTTTCGTCTAAACGATGCGCTTTAATACGATCAATAACTTCATTGTAATCTGATGGATGAACAATCGTTGTTACATGTTTAAAGTTTTTTGCTGCGGCGCGTAACATGGTTGGCCCACCAATATCTATGTTTTCAATCGCTTCCTCTTCTGTAACATCTGGACGAGCTACGGTATTTTGAAAAGGATATAAATTAACAACAACCATATCGATTAAATCAATGTGCTGAGCTGCTAATTGTTCAAGATGTTCAGGTTTATCCCGATCGGCCAAGATACCTCCATGCACAGCAGGATGTAATGTTTTAACTCGTCCATCCATAATTTCAGGAAATTGAGTTAAATCAGAAACTGAGTTAACTTGAACGTTTGCTTCTTCTAGTACACGTTTAGTTCCACCGGTTGAATATAATTCATAGTCTAAATCACTTAATGCTTTAGCAAATTCCACAATGCCACTTTTATTTGAAACACTTAAAATTGCTTTTTTCATGATTAACTTAACTCCTTATTTAATAACCTTAGCTATAACACTAGGATAAAGTTCATATTCTAATTGTTTGACTCGTTCTTCCAAATTTTCTTTGGTATCATCCGGTTTGATCTCGCATTGTCTTTGTTCAATAATTTCTCCCGTATCCATGCCACTATCAACATAATGAACTGTTGATCCTGTAACATTATCACCACTATTAAAAGCCTGACCAATAGCATCTTTCCCCTTATATTTTGGCAATAATGATGGATGAATATTTAAAATCTTACCTTCGTATGCATCTAACAAATCAGGACCAATTAGCCTCATATAACCTGCGAGAATAATCCATTCCACTTCTTCACGCTCTAGTAAACGAATCAAATGGTGTTCATAGGCAGATTTTGAGTCAAAATCTTTTGGTTCGTTGATATTAACTGCTACCTTTAACTGTTTTGCGCGTTCAATACAATACGCATCGAGATGATCAGTATAAAGTGAAGTAATTTCTATATTGTTGAGTTCTCCTTTATCCACTTTTAAAACAATATTTTCGAAATTACTGCCCGACCCAGAGGCAAAAATAGCTACCTTAGTCACTATTCTACCCCCTTGAGATAAATAGGCACATGTGCATCTTCTATAACATTGCCTATGTGGTAAGCAGGGACATCGTGTTTTTTTAGGACATCTAGTGCTTTAGCAATGTCATCTTGACTAACGATGACCGTATACCCTATTCCCATATTAAAAATGTTATACATTTCATCCGTAGAAATTTGTCCTTGTTGTTGTAACCAGTCAAAAATAGGAGGTGTTGGGAATGTATTCACATCAATTTGCGCAGCTAAACCATCAGGTAACACTCTAGGAATATTTTCATAAAATCCACCACCAGTGATATGATTCATCCCCATGATTGTTACTTTATCTTTTAAATCAAGTATCGGTTTCACATAGAGTCGCGTAGGTGTTAAGAATGTATCTAAATATGTTTGACCATTGAAGTCATCGTATAAATCAATGTCAGTCTGTTTAATTAATTTACGTACTAAGCTATAACCATTTGAATGTATCCCACTAGAAGCTAAACCAATAATTGCATGACCTGCTTTTATATTTGAGCCATCAATGTATTCTGCTTTTTCAACAGCACCGACAGCAAAGCCAGCTAAGTCATACTCACCTTCATGATACATTTCTCCCATCTCCGCGGTTTCACCACCAATCAGTGCGGTATTTGTTTGTTGACATCCTTCGCTGACTCCTTTTACAATCTGCTCAATAACTTCTGGAACAACTTTATTTGCCGCAATATAATCTAAAAAATATAATGGTTCTGCTCCAGTTGTAAGAATGTCATTCACACACATGGCTACGGCATCAATTCCAATGGTGTCATGTCTGTCATGATCGATAGCTAACTTTAACTTTGTTCCTACACCGTCTGTACCTGACACAAGCATAGGCGCTGTCATCTGCAATTGTGATAAGTCAAATGTCGCACCAAAACCACCTAAGCCACCTAAGACTTCTTTTCGTAGTGTTCGCTTTACATGTGCTGACATTCTTTCTACTGCTTCATATCCTGCTTCTATATCTACTCCAGATTGTTCATAAGCTTTAGACATTTTTATTTCCCTCTCGATCATAATAGTGTTGGTGATTCTCGATATATGCTTTTTGTCGTGGGCTCAAGTGCTTAAAATAATTTTCTTCATAATCATACAAACCAGCTGGATAATCACCTGTAAAACTTTCTAAACATAGACCACTATATGGCGCATCATAGTCTAAGCCAATAGCTTCTATTAAACCATCAACGCTTAAATAGGCTAATGAGTCGGCACCTATATGGTCACAAATTTCTTCAGGTGATTTACTCGCTGAAATCAACTCAGCAGTAGTTGAAACATCAATACCATAAAAGCTTGGAAACATAAATTCTGGTGATGCGATCCTTACATGTACTTCTTTAGCACCGGAATCTTTGAGCATTTTGACTATACGTTTAATAGTTGTGCCACGTACAATTGAGTCATCGACTAAAATAATTTTTTTACCTTCTACAATGTCTTTGACAGCTGATAGTTTGACACGTACCCCTTGTTCTCTCAATTCTTGAGTTGGTTGGATGAACGTTCTAGCGACATATTGATTTTTAACTAATCCCATTTCATAAGGCAGCTGGCTTTCTTCAGCATAGCCACTAGCTGCTGATAATGATGAATTAGGTACACCAATAACCATATCTGCTTCTACAGGATTTTCTTGAGCTAATTTCTTTCCAGAAGCTTTACGAACTGCATGCACATTCTTACCAGCTATTGTAGAGTCTGGACGCGCAAAATAAATATATTCCATTGCTGAAATCGCAGTACTTGTGTGTTTTGTATATGATTTTATTTTTATACCTTCGTCATTGATAACGACATATTCTCCTGCGTGAACATCTTGGATAAATTCTCCACCTAAAACATCAATAGCGCATGTTTCACTTGCTAATATATAAGTTCCATCTTGCATTTTTCCGACCGCTAATGGTCTAATGGCATTAGGATCAACTGCACCATATAAAGCATCCTTCGTCAAAATCGTAAAGGTAAAACCACCTTTAATTTGGCGTAGACTTTCTTTTAGTGCTTCTTCAAATGTTGGTGCTTTACTTCTACGAATTAAATGCATAATCACTTCAGTATCTGAAGACGAATGAAATATTGCCCCATGCTTTTCTAAGTATTGTCGTAATGATTGTGCGTTGATCAAATTTCCGTTATGACATACTGCAACGCTCATATCATAAAAATGATAGAGAAATGGTTGAATATTCTCGATACCTTTATTGCCTGATGTTGCATAACGTACATGACCTATAGCGTTACGACCTGTTTTTAATTGTTCCATTTGCACTTCTTTGATTGCTTCAGTTAACAGCCCTACACCACGTTCACCTTTTAATGTGTTACCATCTGTGACAACAATTCCAGCGCCTTCTTGACCGCGATGTTGTAAACTATGCAATCCCATATATGTCAATTGAGCTGCCTCTGCATGGTTCCAAATTCCAAATACGCCACACTCTTCGTTTAATCCACTGTAGTTAAACATTGCGCAATAGCTCCTTCCCATTGTGCTTTTATATCAGAAGCTCTCTTAGAAATTGATGTATGAGCAGCTGCAACATTAAATTCATCCGTATCTGTAAGTTGACCTATTTCAATTGCATGCTCAATATTTAATTCTTGTCCTGCTTTAACAGCAATCACATAACGTCCTTGCGTTTCACTGAATAACTGTGCATCTGAAAGATTTACTTTAGCTTTTAATCCAAGACTATAATGCGCACTGATTCTAGCGAGAGTAATTAACAATCCACCTTTGCCAACAGTCTGTACGTGTGAAGCCACACCATTTCTAATTGCCTTTTTAACGGCTTCACCCTTTGTCACTTCATCGCTTAAATCAATCGCTTCAAATTCATGATTCACTTTGCCGTATAACAATTTTTCAATTTGACTGCCACCGAAATCATCCCTAGTATCTCCAACTAAGTACAATTTATGTCCTGCTTGAGGATGGAAATCATTTAAATATTCGATATTTTCAATTAGCCCTACCATACCAACAACTGGTGTTGGAAAAATAGATGTACCACGTGTTTCGTTATAAAGCGAAACATTACCAGATACTACTGGTGTTTTTAAAATTTCACATGCTTCTGACATCCCTTTTGTTGAATCTATTAATTGTTGATAGATTTCTTTTTTCTCAGGAGAACCATAATTTAAGCAATCTGTCATTGCAAGTGGCGTGGCACCAACAGCAATTAAATTGCGATAGGCTTCTGCCACTACCATTTTTCCACCTTCATATGGTTGATTAAAGACATAACGTGCTTCGCCATCAATGGTAGAAGCAATCGCTTTTTGGGTACCTTCAACACGAACAACTGAAGACTGTAAACCTGGTTTAATGATTGTATTGGCACCCACTTGTTGATCATATTGTTCATATAAATAATGTTTTGATGCAATTGTTGGATGTGTGAGTAACTGGTCAAATACCTCTTGAACATTGATAGAATTATAATCATTTTTAGAAGTATTATATGCCTTTTCTTCGCCTTCAAGCACATAAACAGGTGCTTCATCAGCTAGTGATTGCACTGGAATATCTGCAAATACTTCATCCTCATATTTAAGTACAAAACGGTCTGTATTTGTTACTTCACCAATAACAGCACTATCTAATTCATGTTTATCAAATAAATCTAAGAATTTTTGTTCCGTACCCTTTTCAACAACAAGTAACATTCTTTCTTGTGTTTCAGAAAGCATCATTTCATAAGGAGATATGCCAGGTTCTCTAGTCGGCACTTGGTCTAAATTTAATATTAAGCCACTGCCACCTTTAGCTGCCATTTCAGACGATGACGATGTTAATCCGGCTGCTCCCATATCTTGAATACCTACGAGCTCTTTGTATGTAATTGCTTCTAGGGTAGCTTCCATTAATTTCTTACCTACAAAAGGGTCGCCAATTTGAACTGAAGGACGTTTACTTTCACTTTCTTCCGTCAATTCTTCAGACGCAAACGTTGCACCATGAATACCATCACGACCTGTTTTCAAACCAACATATATAACTGAATTTCCTTCGCCTTTAGCCGTCCCTTTTTGAATCATATCATGGTCAATAATACCTACACACATCGCATTAACTAATGGATTGCCATCATAACGATCATCAAATTCAATTTCACCTGCAGTAGTAGGAATACCGATACAGTTACCATAGCCACCTATACCGCGAACGACCCCTTTTAGTAGTCGTTGATTTTGTTTCACTGATAATTCACCAAAACGCAAACTGTTTAATAAATTAATAGGTCGTGCACCTATTGACACAATGTCACGAATAATCCCACCTACGCCAGTTGCTGCACCTTGATATGGTTCAATTGCTGAAGGGTGATTATGTGATTCAACTTTAAAAACGACCGCTTGGTTATCACCAATATCAACTACACCAGCACCTTCACCTGGTCCCATCAATATACGCTCACCTGTAGTGGGAAATTGTTTTAAAAATGGTTTAGAATGTTTATATGAACAATGTTCACTCCACATAACAGAAAATATACCTACTTCAGTAAAGTTTGGTTCTCTACCTAGAACATCACAAACTTTAGTGTACTCAGCATCACTTAAACCCATATCTTGATATAATTTTTCAACTTTAATTTCTTCAATACTAGGTTCAATAAACTTAGACATGTTGTTCCCTCCAACTATTAACCATTGCTTCGAATAATTTTACGCCACTATCAGTACCAAGAATTGTTTCAAGTGCACGTTCTGGATGAGGCATCATACCACACACATTCCCTTCTTTATTCACGATGCCAGCAATATCTTTATATGAGCCATTAGGATTGTCTTGATACGTTAATATGATTTGGTTATTGGTTACTAATTCTTCATATATGTCATCAGTGCAATAATAGTGCCCTTCACCATGTGCTACTGGATATACTACGAGATCATTGTTTTCATATAAGTTAGTAAAAGGCGTTTGATTATTAACAATTTTTAAGGTTTCATTTCTACTAATAAATAAATGGGAATCGTTATGAAGTAAAGCTCCTGGTAATAAGCCAATTTCAGTTAAAATTTGAAAACCATTGCATACACCTAATACTGGTTTACCTTCACTTGCTAAACGTTTAACTTCATCAATTACTGGGGCTACGCTAGCCATGGCGCCTGAGCGCAAATAATCTCCAAATGAAAATCCTCCTGGTATAAGTACACCATCAAAACCTTCAAGTGATGTCTCACGATAATCTACATATTCAGCTTCAGCACCTGTTTTAATCGCCGCGTTATACATATCTCTATCACAATTAGAACCAGGGAATACGAGAACTGCAAATTTCATATCATGCATTCTCCTTTTCATCAACGATTTTATAGCTGTATTCTTCAATGACTGTATTGGCAAATAACTTTTCACTAAGCGTTGTAATGATGTTATCAACTGCTTCATCCGTAGCTTCATCAACAGACATATATAATACTTTGCCGACGCGGATATCATTGACTTGCGTATAACCTAAGTCATGTACAGCACGATTTAATGCTTGCCCTTGAGTATCTAATACTTGTGGTTGTAAAGTAATATGAAGTTCAATCGTTTTCATTATTTAACTTCCTCCAATTTATTTAAAAATGTTTGATATGTGTCAATCAGTGAGCCTGTTTCATTTCTGTATACATCTTTGTCAAAATTCGTACCTGAATCCTTGTCCCATATACGACAAGTGTCTGGTGAAATTTCATCTGCTAATAAAATTTTTCCATCTTGTGTTTTTCCAAATTCTATTTTGAAATCCACAAGCTGTAAATCCATTTCATCCATAAGTTGTATCAGTACATGATTGATATCCTTAGCCATTTGTTTTAATGTTTGTATTTCTTCATCGTTGGCAATGTTTAATAGTTTGACATGGTCATCAGTAATTAGCGGATCATTTAAGTCATCATTTTTATAAAAAAATTCAACTAGTGGTTCGTTAAATTGATATCCTTTATCTAAACCTAAGCGTTTCGTGATGGAGCCCGCTGCAACGTTACGAACAACAACTTCTAATGGAATAATCTTTACTTCTTTAACTAATTGTTCTGTCTCAGATAATTGTTTAATAAAATGACTCTCTATACCTTTATGGCTTAAATAATCAAATATAATAGATGTAATTTGATTGTTTAAGCGACCTTTGCCTTTCATGGTATCTTTTTTCGCACCATTGCCAGCCGTTACTTCATCTTTATACTCAACACGCAATTGATTTTCTACTTCAGTAGAAAATACTCTTTTTGCTTTACCTTCATATAATAATGCCATTTATAACTCTCTCCCTTCGAATTGTTTAAGCATGGTAGCTTCAGTGGCATTTACATCATCTGTTAGTATCGTCATGTGACCCATCTTGCGATCTGGTTTACGTTCAGCTTTGCCATAAATATGAACATGCCATTCTGGATGTTGACCAAAATCGTCTTCTAATAAATCTAAATCTCGACCAAGTAAATTCATCATAACGGCAGGCTTTAGCAGTTCTATAGTCTGAGGTAATGTCTGACCAGTTATCGCAAGAATATGCGTATCGAATTGAGAATAATCACATGCTTCAATAGAATAGTGACCTGAATTATGTGGCCTTGGTGCAATTTCATTAACATATAATTGATTTTGTTTATCGATAAAGAATTCCACTGTAAACGTGCCAACAAAATGTACAGTATCGATGATTTTGTTTACTTCTATTCTTGCTAGTTGTTCTTTGTCACTGCGTGCTGGAACAATTGTTTTAAATAATATTTGATTGCGATGTTCATTTTCTTGTAATGGGAAATACGTCGTTTGTTTTTGATTACCGATTGTGACAGTTAATGATACTTCTCGTTCAATGTCGAGGTATTGCTCAGCTACACATTCTTGTTGCGCAATAAGCTGTTTGGCTTCTTCTATCGCCGTATGATCTTTAACTAAAATTTGTCCTTTCCCGTCGTAACCACCAAATCTTGTTTTGATGATAAAAGGATAGCCTAACTCTTCTATGGCATTGTATAAATCATCTATATTGTTTATTGATAAAAATGGAACAATATGAGCCCCGGCTCGCTCTAATGTTTGTTTTTCGGTTAGTCGATCTTGAAGTAATTCTATTGCTTGGTAACCTTGAGGAATATTAAATTGTTCAGATAACGTCTTTAATTGTTGTGCTGAGATATTTTCAAATTCATACGTAATGACATCTGATTTTTCACCAAGTTCTTGTAAAGCTTGTGTATCATCATAGGCAGCAGTGATAAACTCATTAGCAATATGATGGCATGGGCAATCTGTATTTGGATCTAAACAAATAACTTTAAAACCCATTTTTTGAGCAGATTGGGTCATCATTTTTCCTAACTGTCCACCACCAATAATGCCTATAGTGTCGCCAAACTTTAACTTATTGAAGCTCATGCTGCATGTCCCCTACTTTCTTAACGAGTGTTTTTTCATAATTTTCTAACTTTTCAAGTACTGACTTGTGACTGATACTTAGAATTCTCGCAGCTAAAATACCCGCATTTTTAGCACCAGATTTCCCTATAGCTGTTGTAGCAACAGGAATACCTCCTGGCATTTGAACAATTGACAATAGCGAATCTAGTCCTTTTAAGCTTTTTGATTCGATTGGCACACCAATCACCGGTAAGGTTGTCATTGATGCTACCATACCCGGTAAATGCGCTGCACCACCAGCTCCCGCAATAATGATATCGTAATCATTAGCGCGCGCTTGGTTTGCGAAATCGTACATTAATTTTGGTGTACGATGTGCCGAAACAACTTTCTTATCAAACGGAATACCAAATTCTTCTAACATCGCACAACTTTCTTGCATAATCTTCCAATCTGAAGAACTACCCATAATGACTGCTACTTTCACTTTGTACACCCTTTCAAAAGTTTGAAATATAGAGACGATTAGTTGTATATTACAGATATAGCATAACAATCATTGAAGTCTTTTTCAATCAAAAATCGAACTTTAATTCGATTTTTACAATTAATTTACGTCTTTTGGCACAAAAACGACGTGATTAATCGTTTAAAGTTAAGCTATAACTATGTTTGAGTAAACAAGGAGGAATTTTTTGTGGTTGCAAAAATTTTAGATGGGAAACAAATTGCTAAAGATTACAGACAAGGCTTGAAAGATCAAGTTGAGCAATTAAAAGAGCAAGGTTATACTCCAAAACTATCTGTGATTTTAGTAGGTAATGACGGTGCAAGCCAAAGTTATGTTAATTCAAAAAAGAAAGCTGCCGAAAAAATTGGTATGATTTCTGAAATCGTACATTTAGCTGAAGATACGTCTGAAGAAGATGTATTAAAAGAACTTGACCGTTTAAATAATGATGATTCAGTCAGTGGCATTCTTGTCCAAGTGCCGCTTCCAAAACAAGTAAGCGAACAAAAAGTATTAGAAGCAATCAATCCTGATAAAGATGTTGATGGTTTCCACCCGTCAAATATAGGCAAACTATATATTGATGAGCAAACTTTTGTACCTTGTACACCACTGGGCATTATGGAAATCTTAAAACATGCCGATATAGATTTAGAAGGCAAAAATGCTGTAGTGATTGGCCGCAGCCATATTGTAGGACAACCGATATCTAAGCTATTATTACAAGCGAACGCAACAGTAACTATTCTACATTCTCGTACTAAAGATATGCATGCACACCTTAAAGAAGCAGATGTCATTGTCAGTGCAGTCGGAAAGCCAGGACTCGTCACAAAAGAAGATGTTAAAGAAGGTGCTGTCATTGTTGATGTCGGTAATACTCCTGATGAAAACGGTAAACTTAAGGGAGATGTCGACTATGAAGCTGTAAAAGAAGTTGCAGGAGCGATAACACCTGTTCCTGGAGGCGTAGGCCCATTAACAATTACAATGGTATTAAATAATACATTATTAGCCGAAAAACTTCGTCGTGGCATTCAATAATTAGTACTCAAATTATAGAAAAGGCTGGGACATAAATCTCAGAAAAATAGCACTCAGATGAATTGAATTCAACTCATCTGAGTGTTTCTTTTTATTCAATACTTCGTATTGTTGGCTCGCTTTCTTAGGGGACAGCTTCAGCCACCCCAACAAAGAGAAATGCTTTTCGCATTTCTCTTTGTTGGGGCCCCTGTCTTCAGCTTGTCCTGTTCCCTCAAGAGTCTCGCCAAAATACGTCATATTTATATCTTAGCAAGGCGTTTTCTAGATCGTTTTTATCCAATATTATACTTCAACACTTAATTTAGGCACAAATGTTTCAAAATGAATCTGACTTTCATTTACACCCATTTCTCTTAACATACTAATCATTGATTGTAAAAATTTAGTACCTCCACAAACATATACTGCAGTTTGTTCATCAATATGTTGTACTAAATCAGCTTGTTTTAAATATCCTTGCACTGAGCGATCATATAATTCATAGCTTGCATCTGTAGCATTATCACTATACTGAGATAATATATTAACAAATGGCGTATCATCAGTATCTGCAGTTACTTGAATAAAATGTGATTGTTTATCATTATCGATTACTTGTTTAAACATTGGAACGAGCGGTGTTACACCAATACCTGCACCTAAAAACAAATGTTTGTCTCTGTTATTATCTACTTTAAATGGTCCCACCGGCGCGGAGAGATTAATATCGTCCCCTTCATGCAGTTCATCATGCAAAATAGTAGACACTTCACCTTCATGGTGGGTAGAAACATCTCTTTTAACTGCAAAGGTTAAATGCTGTGGTGTTCCAGCTACAATTGAATAATGACGTTTAGCTCGGTAAGGCATTTTATCACTTGAGACATCGACCGTAATATATTCACCAGGTTCAAAGCGACTTAAATCATATTGCGATGATTCAACAGTAAATGCTTTAATATCGGAAGATAATTCTTCAATTTTAACAATTTTAAATGGTTGAAAGCCTTCCCATAACATATGACTGTATATCTCTTGCTCTACATCAATAAATACTTGTGCTATTTCTCGATAAGCATTTTTCCATGTTTGTATGATTGGACTACTATCATCAAGTCCGACAACATCTTTAATAGCAGCAATTAAATTTTCTCCTACAATATCATATCCTGCTGGTGGTACTTGTAAAGCACAATGTTTATAAGCAATTTCTTTTACCACTGGCATAATCCGTTCTAAATGTTCTATATTAATAGCTGCTGCTAATACACTTTGTGCTAACGCTGTGGATTGAAATCCTTTTTGTTGATTGGTTTGGTTAAACATATTTTTTAACTCTGGATGTTGCTTAAACATTCTGTTATAAAAGTTTGATGTAATTTCTGTTCCTTTTTCTTGCAATACGGGTACTGTTTGTTGAACAATATCCATTTCTTTCTCAGTTAACATAACTTCAACTCCCTTAATGATACAAACTTATTTCCACTTTTTATTCTAAACCTTAGATTGGACCTAATTCACTATTATGCAAAATAATTCACAAATTAGTCATTTTACAAAACCTTAATAAATATTTTTCTAGATGTTTATTTAATTTAAATTTTATTTATTGTATATTAGGACTATAGTACGATGAATTATAAAAACTAAACGTGTATAGTGAAGATAAATAGATAGACGACTTAATGACTCGGAGGTAAACAAAATATGAATAAACTAATACAGTCACTTTCAGCGCTTGGTGTCTCCGCTACCCTTGTTACCCCAAATTTAAGTGCAGAAGCAACTACTAACCACGCACCCGAATTAAAGGGAGTAAATGATATAGTTATTGAAAAAGGACAACAATACCATCCTTTGAAAGGTATACGCGCGTATGATAAAGAGGATGGAGATTTAACACATAAAATTCAAGTTGACGGCCATGTTGACACAACAAAAGCAGGAAAATATAAAGTTAAATATGAAGTCGTTGATTCGGATGGCGCACTTGAAACTTCAACCCGATATATCGAAGTTAAATAATTGATACATAGACAGAGCGTTTTAACTCTGTCTTTTTTAATATTCTGGAAACCGCTTAACCCCTACAAATGATAACCGTTCTCAACTATTCCCTTGATCTGCTATTCTTCCCGCTAAAATATTAGGTTTCACAGAATGGACACATAATTTTAACAAATCTCGGACTTCCCGCCACAACTCACATTATTAGTCTTTCCCTACATATAATTTTAATTTTTTTCTTATAGGTACTTGTAAATATTGCGTAATAAACTAAAATTAATGATAAGCCCTACATTTGTAGTATTAGGAGGTCAAAAAAGTGTCAAAATTTAAGTCTTTGCTTCTAATGTTTGGGACACTGGTATTGCTTAGTGGTTGTTCCAATTTAGAAGTTTTTAATGCAAAAGGGCCAGTAGCAAGTAGTCAGAAGTTCTTGATTATCTACTCAATCGTCTTCATGCTTGTTATTGTTGCTGTTGTACTTACGATGTTCGCCGTTTTTATCTTTAAGTACAGTTATAATAAAAATGACGAATCTGGTAAGATGCACCACAATGGTTTAATTGAAACTATTTGGTTTGTGGTACCAATCTTAATCGTAACTGCTTTAGCTATTCCAACAGTTAAAACTTTATACGATTACGAAAAACCACCTCAAAAGGACAAAGATCCTATTACAATCTACGCAGTAAGTGCTGGATATAAATGGTTCTTTGCTTATCCAGATCAGAAGGTCGAAACGGTGAATACATTAACTATTCCTAAAGACCGTCCGGTAACATTCAAGCTTCAAGCGATGGATACTATGACAAGTTTCTGGATTCCACAATTAGGTGGTCAAAAATATGCCATGACTGGCATGACTATGGATTGGACTTTAACAGCCGATCAATTAGGTACTTTCAGAGGACGTAACTCTAACTTCAATGGTGAAGGTTTCTCACGTCAAACATTTAAAGTTCACTCTGTAAGTGAAAAAGATTTTGATTCATGGGTTAAAGAAGCACACAGTAAGAAAACGTTAGATCAAGATACCTTTGATAAACAACTCTTACCAAGTACTTCTAATAAAGAACTCACATTCAATGGTACACATATGGCATTTGTTGACCCTGCAGCTGATCCAGAATACATCTTCTATGCTTATAAACGTTTTAATTTCGAGCTAAAAGATCCTAACTTCACAGATGAAAAAGATCTTTACAAAGATGTAACTGATAAACCAATCAAGCCTGCACGTAAAGTTAAAGTTACAAATGCTAACTATGCACGTCATGGAATGAAACCTATGATTCTTGGCAACGATGATCCTTATGAAGGTAAATTTAAGGATGAAGAAAAACACAATCATAAGGAAATGGAAAAAATCTCAAAATCTGCTAAAGACGAAAATGCGTCTAAGCACGATGATGATCATGGAGGTGGACATTAATGAATTTTCCATGGGATCAATTACTAGTTAAAGGTAACTGGATGATTACAGCTGCACAAATTGGTGCACCATTCTTAGTCATCGCTGTTATTGCGGTAATTACTTATTTCAAATTATGGAAATATCTATACACTGAATGGTTCACATCCGTAGACCATAAAAAAATCGGCTTAATGTATTTAATCTGTGCAGTATTAATGTTCGTTCGTGGTGGTATTGATGCACTGTTAATTCGTACGCAATTAACTGTACCAGACAACAAGTTCTTAGAATCAAACCACTATAATGAAATTTTTAGTACACACGGTGTTATCATGATTATCTTTATGGCTATGCCATTTGTGTTCGGTTTATGGAATGTTGTTATTCCATTACAAATTGGTGCGCGTGATGTAGCCTTCCCAGTTATGAATAACATTAGTTTCTGGTTATTCTTTGCTGGTATGATTTTATTCAACTTATCATTTATTATTGGTGGTTCACCAGCTGCTGGTTGGACAAACTATGCACCACTAGCTGGCGAATTCAGTCCTGGTCCAGGTGTAAACTACTATTTGATTGCAATTCAGCTATCGGGTATTGGTACACTGATGACCGGTATCAACTTCTTCGTTACAATTCTTAGAGCGAAGACGCCAACAATGAAATTTATGCAAATGCCAATGTTCTCAGTGACAGCATTTGTTACAACATTAATTATCATTTTGGCATTCCCAGTATTCACTGTTGTATTAGCGTTAATGACAGCTGATAGAATCTTTGGAACACACTTCTTTACCGTTGCAGACGGCGGTATGCCTATGTTATGGGCAAACTTCTTCTGGGTATGGGGGCACCCTGAAGTATATATCGTTATTTTACCTGCATTTGGTATTTACTCTGAAATTATCCCAACATTTGCTCGTAAACGTTTATTTGGACATCAAAGTATGGTATGGGCAACTGCTGGTATCGCATTCTTGAGTTTCTTAGTTTGGGTTCACCATTTCTTCACAATGGGTAATGGTGCATTAATCAACTCATTCTTCTCAATCTCAACAATGCTTATTGGTGTACCAACCGGTGTAAAACTATTTAACTGGTTATTAACACTATACAAAGGTCGAATTACTTTCGAGTCACCGATGTTATTCTCATTAGCATTTATTCCTAACTTCCTATTAGGTGGGGTTACTGGTGTAATGTTAGCGATGGCATCAGCTGACTATCAATATCACAACACTTATTTCTTAGTAGCTCACTTCCACTATACATTGGTTACTGGTGT
>VNIU01000162.1_pt1 | contig 31308 bp, 25 predicted proteins | sample 7248601 | NCBI WGS metagenome assembly VNIU01 (sample SAMN12251564, study PRJNA551026) | human skin metagenome | isolation source: skin samples from healthy patients and patients infected with Netherton Syndrome | host: Homo sapiens | place: France:Paris
AGTTTATCGTCATTAACACCTTTAACAATCATTTGAACTTTACCACCTTTAGATGGTCCAGTAAGCAAGACTTTTTTTACTCCAGCATGAATATGAGCAATTGCTTTGTCTCCATGATTAAATTTACCAGTTGCTTCGATTACAATATCGATATCTAATTCTTTCCATAGTAAATTTTCAGGATTACGATCTGACACTAATTGAATAAAATGCACTCCTACTTTAATACCATTATCAGTTGGTTCGACTTTTTTATCATATGTACCATGAGTTGTATCATAGTTAATTAAATGTGCAATTGTTTCTGGTGGATAGCTTGCATTAATAGCTACAACGTTTAAATCATTAGTTTTTAAAGCTATACGTAATACCATTCTTCCAATTCTACCCATTCCATTAATTGCAATATTCGTTGACATTTAAAGCACCCCTTGAGTTTTTATATGTTATACTTTACGAAATTAGTATAACATAATTACTCGTTTTTGAAAGCGGTTACTTAGTATCTTCAAGAAAAGTTTTAACTATCATTAAATATAACTTATTCTTATTATAAATTTAATTATCCTTTTAACTAAAAAGAAAAAGTGCTTGTGGTAATATGTAAACACAAACACTTTTTTAAATCTATTCATTTTCTATTCATTTATAGAGCTAATATAACCTTGTTTTTCTAATAATTGCTGTAAATTCTGTTTCAATTCAAGTTTATCACCTAAATTATCTATAACATAATCGGCCATTCTACTCTTTTTATCAATAGAAATTTGACTAAGAACTCTGGCTTTAGCATCTTCTTGCGTTAAATTATTTCTTTCCATTAACCGATCAATTTGAATACTTTCAGAAGTATATACTACCCATACCTCATCTACAGTATCTTGCAAATCGTTTTCAAATAATAGCGGAATATCCATTACAACATTAAATCCTTGATTAAGATAGTATTTTTTTTGTTCTTCCATGAGTTCTCTAACAATAGGATGAACAATATTATTTAACACTATGCGTTTTTCAGGATGATTAAATACAAGTTCACCCATATATTTTCGGTTCATTTCTCCGTTATCATCAATGGCTTCTCCTCCAAATGTTTTTTTTATTTGCTCAAGCCCTTTAGAACCTTTTTTTACAGCTTCTCGAGATGCGATATCCGCATCCACGATTTTAAAGCCGTATGCTATTAATAATTCTGATACAGTTGATTTGCCAGTAGCAATACCACCTGTTAAACCAATCACTTTTGGCATATTTTCACTCTTCCTTTATTTCTGACAGATAGGGCAAAAATGACTGTTCCTACTAGCAATCACTTTGGTCTCAATTTCATGCCCACATACTTTACAGATTTTTTGTTTATATACATTTAGATGTAATTGCATTTCTCCAGCTTTTCCATCAGCATGTCGATAATTAGATATACTTGTACCGCCGTATTTTATACCCTCTTCTAAAACTTCTCGAACATAATAAAAGAGCATTTCTTTTTCCTGATTAGAGAGTGTATGAGTATTTCTATCAGGTCGAATACCTGCCCTAAACAATGCTTCACATGCATATATATTACCAGCTCCAGCAATCACACGATGATCAAGAATCACTTGTTTGATAGGTTTATTTACATATTTTCTAATATTAAAACAACTTAAATAATGTGAAAATGCTTCTTCATCAAATGGTTCAGGAGCGATTTCTAAAATTGATGGATAGCCTTCAAAAGCTGCAACATTTCTAATTTCACCAAATCGTCTAATATCCGAATAAATTAATTTTTGATTGTTTTCTAACTCAAAAATAACTTGCCAATGTTTACGGTAGTTAACTACATCGATATCTTCTAATTGATTCACTACAAAGAATCCACCAGCCATGCCTAAGTGGCTTATTAATATTCTTCGATCATTACCTTTATCAATATAAAAGATAATGTATTTACTACGTCTAAAGACATCCTTTATGACATAACCTTCAGTTAATGATTTAAATGTATCTAGTTCAATTCCTTTAATAATTGTTTCCCTGTGGTTATTTTTTCCTTCAATAACATTATTAGCAAAGGCAACTTTCTTAATTTTTTCGTTTTTTACATTAGGTTCAATTCCTCTTTTAACGTGTTCAACTTCTGGTAACTCAGGCATGATGTTATCCTTTCTTTATTTAGCATCGTACCATGTTGATCCATAACTTGAATCAATTTTTAAAGGTACATCTAATTCAAGTGCATTCTCCATAATTTCTTCTACAAATTCACTGAAATCTTCAACTTCTGATTTTGGTAATTCAAATATAAGTTCGTCATGTACTTGTAATAACAATTTTGCATGATAGTTCGTATCTTTAACCTTTTCATTAAATTTAACCATCGCTAATTTAATAATATCAGCAGCACTACCTTGAATAGGCGTATTCATGGCAGTTCGTTCTGCAAAACTTCTTAAGTTAAAGTTTCTACTAGTAATATCAGGAATATATCGACGACGATGTAAAAGCGTTTCAACATAACCTTGTGCTTTTGCATCTTTAACAATATCTGACATATATTGCTTAACACCAGGAAAACTAGCTAGATAATCATCAATAAAAGCTTTTGCTTTTTTACGTGTAATACCTAAACTTTGACTCAAACCATAGTCACTTATCCCATATACTATACCAAAATTAACTGCCTTTGCTTGTCTTCTCATAAGACTATCAACGTCATTCGCTTCAACATTGAAAACTTTCATTGCTGTGGCAGTATGAATATCATATCCATGTATAAATGCTTCTTTTAAACTTTCATCTTGTGTAATATGAGCTAGCACACGTAATTCAATTTGTGAATAATCAGCAGATAAAATTACACTATCTTGAGAAGTTGGTTTAAATGCTTTTCTAATTTTTCTTCCTTCTTCTAAACGGATAGGTATGTTTTGTAAATTAGGATCAACGCTTGATAGTCTTCCTGTTTGCGCTAAAGTCTGATTAAAACGTGTATGGATTCTCTCATCTTTACTAATGACCTTTTGCAAACCTTCTACATAAGTAGATTGTAATTTAGAAAGTTGTCTATATTCTAAAATATAATCAATAATTGGATGTTCACCTTGAAGTTTTTCAAGTACATCAACCGCAGTAGAATAACCTGTTTTCGTTTTTTTAATTACTGGCAATTTCAAGGCTTCGAACAATACTACACCTAATTGTTTTGGAGAGTTAATATTAAATTCTTCACCAGCAGCTTCGTGAATATTTTTAATAAGTACATCTAATTTTTCTTGAATTTCATTCTCCATATGTTTTAAATCTTTTTCATCAGTATAAATACCAATTTCTTCCATGTGGCTTAAAATCTTTGCGAGTGGTAATTCCAAATCAGCTAAAAGTTCCACTTGATTATATTCTTTTAATTGAGATTCCATCTTTGGTTTTGAGAGAGCAATACCTTCAGTTATTGAAGCTACATGTTCATTTAATATACGATCTTCTGGAACTTTATACTTTTTTCCTTTTCCATAAACAGATATATTATCTTTAACATAATTTTGACCATATAATGCAACTACAGATTTTACATCGTCAATAGAACGAGACGGATCTATAATGTAACTTGCGAGCATCACATCAAATTGAATATTTGCAATGTTAATTCCTATACGATGCGCTACTATATATGTTTTCTTAGCATCATAAACAATTTTGGATGTTTGATTACTTTCTAACCAATTAATTAAATCCTGATGACTTTGGATATCTTCTACATTGATAACAATATGTAAATGATTAGTGTAAAGTCCAAACTTTAAGATGCGATCTTTAAGATAATTTGTTCCATCAATTTCGAAATGAATTGTAGCATGTTTTAAACTTTTAAAATCGACATGTTGAAAATCTGATTCAATTTTAAATGTTTTCTCTATTACTTCATTTTTACTATCTACATCTATATCTGATAATAATTGCTTAAATTCAAGTTTTTTAAATAGCTCTATTTTTTCATCATTATCATCTTGATTAGTTAATTGAGTTTCTTCAAGTGATACTTGAATTGGACTATTAACATTAATTGTAGCGAGTTCTTTACTTATCAACGCGTCATCTTTACTATTAATAAGTCTTTCTTTTAATTTCTTAGCAGTTACGTCTTCTATATTATCGTATACACCTTCAACTGAACCGAATTGATTAAGTAATTTAATAGCCGTTTTTTCACCGACACCTGCGACCCCAGGAATATTATCAGATGTATCTCCCATTAAGCCTTTCATATCAGTAATTTGTTTCGGTACTAATCCACCATATTTTTCAGCAATAAATTCTGGTGTATAGTGATCAACATCAGTAACACCTTTCTTAGTGTAATAAATTGTGATATTTTTAGTAGCTAATTGGGTTAGGTCACGATCACCAGTAATAATAATGGTTTCAAATCCAGCTTCGTCTGCTTCTTTACTTAAAGTCCCAATAATATCGTCTGCTTCATAATTTTCAAGTTCATATCTTTTAATATGATAAGCATCTAATAATTGACGAATGTACGGAAGTTGTTCACTTAACTCAGATGGTGTTTTTTGGCGCCCCCCTTTATATTCACTGTATATTGAGTGTCTGAAAGTTGTTTTACCAGCATCAAATGCAACTAAAAAGTGATTGGGTTGCTCTTCTTTTACGATTTTTTCAAGTAACATAGCAAAGCCGTATACAGCATTCGTATGAATACCAGCTTTATTAGAAAGGAGCGGTAAAGCATAAAATGCTCTAAAACTTAAACTATTACCATCTATTAACACTAATTTATTCAAAATATGTAACCTCCAGAACAGATTTACATACATTTTAGCATATAAACAAGTACTTAACGAGTCAGCGAGTTTAGTACTTGTTACGCATTAGTTATAACTAATGTGTTACTTTTTAGTGCTTAACGAATATTGAGTTTAACGACTCTTAGTACAGTTAAGCAAACGAAAAAAAGACTACATCGTCAACTTTGACAATATAGCCTTTCTCAAAATAATTATTTATCAACAAACGTAACTTTAAATGTTGAACCTTTACATAGTTCACTATCAACACTTATACGACCATTATGAGCTTCAACAATATGCTTTGTAATAGACAAACCTAATCCAGTACCTCCAGAATCTCTACTTCTTGCCTTATCAACTCGGTAAAAGCGTTCAAAAATATGTTTTTGATCATTCTTACTAATACCAATGCCATAATCCTGAATTTCTAAATTAACTCTCTTCGCTTGTCTATACACACGTACAATAACTTTACTCTCTTCTGAAGAATAATTGATTGCATTAAATAATAAATTCGTGATGACTTGAGCTACTTTATTCTCATGAGCTTCGATAATCACATCTTTTTCTATTTCAGACTCAATTTCAATATTTTTATTAATAGCTTGTGTCTGTAAATTATTAATTATATTATAAGCCAACTCTGAAAGATTCATATAGCTCGTTTCTATTTCTTTTTGTTGTTCAATATGTGATAAATCTAATAAATCCATAACTAGAGATTCAATTCTATTAGATTCTTTTAAAATAATATTTAAGAACATATCAAGAGATTGTTCATCATTTTTAGCACCTTCAATTAACGTTTCGGCGAAACCTTTAATTGAAGTAATTGGCGTTTTTAATTCATGAGATACATTTGCTACAAACTCTCTTCTAAGATTTTCCAATTTTTGTATGTTAGTAATATCATGTAATACAACTACCATGCCCTGTAACTTTTTCTTAGACTTAGATAAGATAGGCACACAAGAAACATCAAAGTATTTGGTATGAACATTATTAATATCAACCTCTAGTTGTTCATAAAGCACTTTTTCAGTTCTAAAACTTTCAATGATTAGTTTTTCAATACTATCATCTATAAAACCAATATAACTTTCATTCTCAACCTTTTGCTCTGGACTAAACACTTCATAATATGCATGATTTGCAACAACAATTTCTCCATGTTTATCTATCATCAACACAGAACTCGGAATATTTTCAAGCGTTGTTTTCAATCTATTAGATTGAATTTTTTGGCTGTTATATAACTTTTGCAAACGTCTTGCCAACTCATTTGTAGTCACAAAAAGCGCACGTGTCTCTTTAACATTACTTTCAGGTACACGAACATGATAATACCCATCCGCTAAAAGAGATGTAGCATATGTTACTTCATTAATAGGTCTAATATAAGTACGATTGATGCTTCTACTTGCCAAGTAAACTGTAAATAATACGATAACACCTATAATAGATAAATATTTCCACATTTCTTTTTGTAGATTAATAATTTCATCATTAATTCCACTTATGTATACGGTCTTACTATTGATATGTTCTTTAAAGGTATATCGCATATCGATTTTAGTTTCCTTATTTATTAAATCAGAAGGATTAGCTTCATTATCAATTCTATTGTCAATTTTATCTCTATCACCGCTAGAGAAAACAACTTTATCTTCATCTTTAATCACTACAACAGTTTTTTCAGTATTAGCTATATTTTTAATTTCTTGTCCTTTATTGTGATTTAGAAGATTGACATAATTTTGAGCTTCATTTTTTAAATCTTTGATTTGATTGTGAGTTAAAGTTTGATAAATTGTGTTATGAATAATTGCACCTAAACCAATAAAACTAATTATTGTAATAGTACTAATTAATAATAATAAACGATGATGAAACTTTAGCATTAAGCTTTAGGTCTCTCCAATTTATAACCTAAACCACGTACAGTTTTAATTAATTTAGGTTGTTTTGGATTCTCTTCCAATTTATCTCTTAAGTGACTGATATGAACATCTACAATACGAGAATCTCCAGCAAATTCATAATTCCACACAGAATTCAACATATGCTCTCTCGTAATAACTCTACCTTGTCTTTCTATAAGATACAGTAATAGTTCGAATTCTTTAGGTGTTAACTCTAGTAACTCTTCATCCTTATATACTTCAAAAAATTCAGGACGGATTCGAATGGAACCAATAATAATATCTTCTTCATCAGTACCTTCTTTTTCGATTTCATTTACAAACTTAGAACGTCTTAAAATTGCTTTAACTCTTGCAACCACTTCTCTAGGCGAAAAAGGTTTAGTCATATAATCATCTGCACCTAATTCAAGTCCTAATACTCGATCAAACTCATCATCTTTTGCTGTAAGCATTAAAATAGGTACTAAATTTTTATCAGATCGAATTGATTTACACACCTCAATACCATCTTTTTTAGGTAACATTACATCTAATACAATTAGTTCAGGTTGTTCTTCTTCAACTTTTTTTAATGCTTCTTCGCCATCATACGCAACTTCTACAATGTATCCAGCTGTTTCTAAATTATATTTTAGTAAGGTCACGATTGATTGTTCATCATCAACCACTAATACTTTTTGTGACATGGTGTGCCTCCTAATTTGTTATTACATTTACATTATAACTGATATTCAAATAAAAATAACATAGCTACATATCAATTTTACATAAACTTAACAAAACTTATTAAAGTGTATCTCTATACCATTAACCTAGTTCAATTATATCTATTTTATATTTTTGATAAGTTCATCAGCAAAGTCTGAAGTTGAAACTTCTTTAGCACCATCCATTAAACGTGCAAAGTCATAAGTAACGATTTTCGAAGCAATTGTTGCTTCAATTGAATCTGTTATTTTATCAGCGGTCTCTTGCCAACCTAAGTGTTCTAACATTAATACAGAACTTAAGATTTCTGAAGAAGGGTTAACTTTGTTTAACCCTTCATATTTTGGTGCTGTTCCATGCGTTGCTTCAAAAATAGCATGACCTGTTTCATAGTTAATATTTGCACCTGGAGCAATGCCAATACCACCAACTTGTGCAGCTAGTGCATCAGAAATATAGTCACCATTTAAATTCATTGTAGCTACAACATCATGTTCTGCAGGACGAGTTAAAATTTGTTGTAGGAAAATATCTGCAATTGAATCTTTAATGATAATTTTACCTTCTTGTTCAGCTTTACTTTGAGCTTCATTAGCAGCTTCTTTTCCTTCTTTTTCTACAATTTCATCATATTGTTGCCATGTGAATACTTTATCACCAAATTCATTATGAGCTAAATCGTAACCCCATTGTTTAAATGATCCTTCAGTGAATTTCATTATATTACCTTTGTGTACTAAAGTAACTGTTTTACGATTGTTATCTAAAGCATATTGAATTGCGGCTCTAACTAAACGTTCAGTTCCCTCTTTAGAAACGGGTTTAATACCAATACCTGATGTTTCAGGGAAACGAATATTAGTTGCTCTCATTTCATTTTGTAAGAATTCAATGACCTTTTTAACTTCTGATGTACCTTCTTTAAATTCAATACCAGCATAGATGTCTTCAGTATTTTCTCGGAAAATGACCATATCAACATCTTCAGGACGCTTAACAGGTGAAGGAACACCTTTAAACCAACGTACCGGACGCAAGCATGTAAATAAATCCAACTCTTGTCTTAATGCTACATTTAACGAACGTATACCTCCGCCAATAGGAGTAGTTAATGGACCTTTAACCGCAATTAAATATTCTTTAATAGTATCTAATGTTTTTTGAGGCAACCATTCGCCAGTTTCTTCATAAGCTTTCTGACCAGCTAGTACTTCTTTCCACTCAATACGTTTTTCACCGTTATAAGCTTTTTCAACAGCTACATCGATAACACGACTGGCTGCTTTCCAAATATCTAGTCCAATTCCATCTCCAATAATAAATGGAATAATAGGTTCGTTAGGTACGTTCAACCCATCTTTACTTTGCGTAATTTTTTCTGCTGACATAAATTTAACCTCCAAATGTATTTAACTTTCACTTGTTAATATATCTTTTTTTATTATCTATCTTCAATAGGAAAATATTTACGATCTTTTTCACCGATATGCTTCGCTCTTGGTCTCATAATTCTATTATCTCTATATTGCTCTAAAATATGAGCTATCCACCCTGATACACGACTAACTGCAAAAATAGGTGTAAATAAATCATGCGGAATATTCATACTATGATAAACAGTAGCACTAAAGAAATCCACATTTGGAATAAGGCCCTTTTCTTCTCTCATGCGTTTCTCAATAGCTAGTGACATTTCAAATAATTCACTTTGGCCAGTTTCTTCAGTAATCTTACGACTCATTTCTCTAAGATATTTAGCACGTGGATCTCCATCTTTATATACACGATGACCAAAGCCCATTACTTTATCTTTATTAGCAAATCTTTCGTCTAAATAACTATCTACGTTATCTATGCTTCCAATTTCTTTTAACATTGCCATCACTCGCTCATTAGCCCCTCCGTGTAAAGGCCCTTTTAATGAACCAATAGCTGCCACTATGCCTGAATACATGTCAGAAAGTGATGAAACAGCACAACGTGCCGTAAATGCAGACGCATTGAGTTCATGATCAGCATGCAAAATTAATGCTTTATTGAATGCTTCAACTTCCACATTCATTGGAAGTTCTCCCCTTAACATATATAAAAAATTAGATGCGTAACTTAACTCTGAATTAGGTTTCAAAGGTTCCTTACCTTCTCTAACTCTTGCGAAAGCCGTTACCAAAGAAGCGATTTTAGCTTGTATACGTATTGCTCTATCATACTTATTCTCTTCAAATTCATCTTCTGCATCCGGATCAAAGTGAGCAATATAAGATACTGACGTACGTAGTGCAGTCATTGGATGAACGTGGTCAGTTACGTACTCTTCAAAGTGCTTATAAACTCTTTCATTAAGTGTCATATATTCAAATAATTTTTCTTTTAATTCACTTAATTCATCTTTATTTGGAAGTCTATAATTCCATAATAAAAAAATGATTTCTTCGAATTGTGCATTTTCTGCAAGATCATCTATATCATAGCCCGCATATGTCAATTGACTATCTATTATTGAGCTGATTTTTGTTTCAGCTGCAATAACCCCTTCTAAACCTCTTTGTAATTCTGCCATGATTAATTTCCCCTTTACTATTTCTTTATGAAATGGCTTTCAATATGTATTATAGCTAAATTTAAACAATTTGTGAAACATTATAAACCTCGGCAAATTTGGAAAAATGGTATATATCACTGCCTAGGTTTTATGTTAACATCTCTAAAAGTGCTTTAAAACCGACTTTTCCTAGTTAATTACTAATGTTTTTCTAAAATATTAGTATCTTTGCTTTTAGTTATCAAGAATGATTACCAATTATGATTATGCATTTTAGTGAATTTTCACACTTTTTTTCGAAAAGAATTGTATAAATTACTTTATAAGTGCATAATATATATATCTTATAGTAAGGGAGTTGTCTTATGGCTGAGAATTTACAAAGAGAATTGAGCAATCGTCATGTTCAATTGATCGCCATCGGTGGTGCTATAGGAACGGGCTTATTCCTAGGTGCCGGACAAACAATTGCAATGACTGGTCCCTCAATATTGCTTACTTATATAATTATAGGGTTCATGTTATTCATGTTTATGCGTGGATTGGGAGAAATCATAGTTCAAAATACTAATTTCAAATCATTTGCTGATGTAACTAACACCTATATCGGTCCATTTGCAGGATTTGTAACTGGATGGACATATTGGTTATGTTGGATTATTACTGGTATGGCAGAAGTTACTGCCGTTGCAAAGTATGTAAGCTTCTGGTTTCCAGAAATACCAAATTGGATAAGTGCCTTATTCTGTGTACTTATTTTGATGTCTTTCAATTTATTAAGTGCGAAGCTATTTGGTGAATTAGAATTTTGGTTTGCCATTATAAAAATAGTTACAATCATCGCTTTAATTGGTGTTGGTGTTGTAATGATTTTATTTGCATTTAAAACACCATTTGGTCATACGAGCTTAACCAACTTATATCAACATGGTATCTTCCCTAAAGGGGCTTCAGGATTCTTTATGTCCTTCCAAATGGCATTATTTTCATTTGTAGGTATTGAAATGATTGGTGTTACTGCAGGAGAAACCAAAGATCCTGAAAAAACAATACCTAAAGCGATTAACAGTGTACCTATTAGAATTTTAATTTTTTATGTAGGTGCATTAGCTGTAATTATGTCAATTATTCCTTGGGATAAAGTAGATCCCGATAACAGTCCGTTTGTTAAACTATTTGCTTTAATTGGTGTACCTTTCGCGGCAGGAATAATTAACTTTGTCGTATTAACTGCAGCTGCATCATCATGTAACAGCGGTATTTTTTCAAATAGTAGAATGCTTTATGGACTTTCTAATCAGAATCAAGCTCCACCAACCTTTGGCAAAACCAATAAACACGGTGCTCCACATAAAGCAATTATCGCATCTTCTGCATTATTGCTAATTGCAGCATTACTTAATTACATTTTCCCTGATGCAACACTTGTATTTACGTATGTAACAACTATTTCTACTGTGTTATTTGTAGTTGTATGGGCATTAATTATTATCGCTTATATTAAATATATTAGAAGAAATCCAGACCTACATAAAAAAGCAACGTACAAGTTACCGGGTGGACAATACATGGCTTATCTAATTTTGATTTTCTTCGCATTTGTATTTGCATTATTATTTATTAATGTTGACACAAGAAGAGCTATTTATTTCACACCTGTATGGTTTGTTATCTTAGGTATTATGTACTTAAAATATAAAAAGGTTAACCAACAAACTCAATAAAAAAATACCATCATTAAAGGTTTGACATCATCACCTTTTAATGATGGTATTTTTTATTTGAATTTAAGTAGAGAAAAACCAGTCTTTCACTAAATTGAAAGACTGGTTTATATAATTATTGATTATAGTACGTTAGCATACCCTTCAAAGATTTTACCTTGAGATGCATCTAAAGTAACTAACATGTCATTTTTAATATCTTTTGTGGCTTTTTCTACACCAACAACAGTTGGTATACCTTTTTCTAAACCAACAATGGCACTTGGTGATGTAATCCCATTTTCTTCTGTGATTAAGCCAATTGCTTTTTCAACATAAGGTACTAATGTTTCATCAACAGAATTTGTAATAATTACTTTATCAGATAAATCTTTACCCTCTAAATCGCTAGAACTATCAGCCACAATTGCATGGCCAACTACAGAACCTCTTCCTACACCTTGTCCACGTGCAATTTCATCACCAACTAAGTGTATTTTCATCATGTTTGTAGTACCTTTTTCACCAGTTGGAACACCTGCAGTGATGATGATTAAGTCACCATTAGAAACTCTACCTGTTTCAACAGCAGTTGCTACAGCGTTATTTAATAACGCATCAGTAGTCTTACGTCCTTCCTTAACGACTGGATTAACCCCCCATACAATTGCACATTCTCGAGCTGTCTTATCACTAGGAGTAACAGCAATAATGTCTGAATGTGGACGATATTTAGAGATTGTACGTGCAGTTGAACCACTTTCAGTAGCTGCTACAATAGCTTTAACGTTTAAATTTAGAGCAGTGTGAGCAACTGACACACCAATGGCATTAACTAATGAAGTCTCAACTAATTTAGTTCGATCGTTTAATAACTTTTTGTAATCTTGAGCTGCTTCAGATGAAACCGCAATATTTCTCATTGTTTTAACAGCTTCTTCCGGATATTGACCAGCAGCTGTTTCACCGGATAACATCACTGCATCTGTACCATCATAAATTGCATTTGCTACGTCACTAGCTTCTGCACGAGTAGCACGAGGATTACGTTGCATAGAATCTAACATTTGAGTCGCTGTAATGACTGGTTTGCCTAATTTATTACATTTTCTAATTAAATCTTTTTGAACCATTGGTACTTGTTCAGGTGGAATTTCAACACCCATATCGCCACGTGCAACCATTAAACCATCAGATACCTCTAAGATTTCTTCAATATTGTCGATACCTTCTTGGTTTTCAATTTTAGGGAAAACACTTATTTCAGCTTTTTCTTCTTCAAGAATTTGACGAATATCTAAAACATCACTCGGACGTCTCACAAAACTTGCCGCAATAAAATCAACGTTTTCTTTAATACCAAAGCGAATATCATCAGCATCTTTATCAGTTATACCTGGTAAATTAACTTTTACGCCTGGTAAGTTAACACCTTTTTTATTTTTTAATTCTCCTGTATTTAAAATATCACATTTAACTTCGCCTTTATCTTTATCAATTTCTTTAACTTGAAGTTCAACTAATCCATCGTCTAATAAAATATATGAACCAACATTAACATCATTGATTAAGTTTTCATAAGTGACAGAGAATTTCTCAGGAGCCCCTTCTACTTCATTCATACTAACGGTAACTTCTTTGCCCTTTTCTAAAATAATAACGCCATCTTTCATGTTATGTGTACGAATTTCTGGACCTTTAGTATCTAATAACAGACCAATTGTTTTATTCAAACGCTTTGCAACTTTACGAATCGTATCGATTCTAGCTTTATGTTCCTCATGGCTACCATGAGAAAAGTTTAAACGTGCAACGTTCATACCTGCATTCATTAATTTCTCAAGCATTTCCTCTGATTCTGAAGCTGGTCCAATTGTACATACGATTTTAGTCTTTCTCATTATATAATCCTCCCAAATATTTTAAATTGATAATTCTTTGGCTAATTGATAGATATTAGCATTAAATTGATGATCGCTTTCTCCAAATATTTCATCAAATGGTGTAGATGTTAATCGATTATTCTTAATACCTACGCCTTTTGCTGTTTCACCCTGTTTCAATAACTCTACCGCATAGCCACCTAAACGTGAGGCTAGAACACGGTCAGCACCTGATGGACTTCCTCCGCGTTGAATATGACCTAAAACTGAAACTCTAGTATCAATATTAATATACTTCATGAGTTCATCAGCACATTCTTGTCCACTCATACAACCTTCAGCAACCATAACGATAGAATGTTTCTTACCTCTTTTAATACCTTGTTCAATTTTTTCTGCAACATCTTTGATGTCAGTTTGTACTTCAGGTAATACAATAGTTTCTGCACCAACAGATAAGCCAGCCCATAAAGCTAAATCTCCACAGTCACGACCCATCACTTCTACAATAAACGTTCTAGCGTGACTTGATGCAGTATCTCTAATCTTATCTACTGATTCAATAATAGTATTAAGTGCAGTATCGAAGCCGATAGTAAAATCAGTGCCATTAATATCATTATCTATCGTACCTGGGATACCAATCGTTTGTATCTCTTTACATTCTTCACTAATTCGTTGCGCACCTCGATAACTACCATCTCCACCAATAACAACTAGGCCTTCAATACCTCTCTTGCGTAAATTTTCTATTCCTTTCTTACGTACATCCCCTTCTTTAAACTGAGAGCACCTTGCTGAGAAAAGGAAAGTACCTCCCCGTTGAATCGTGTCTCCCACTGATCCTAATTCAAGTTTATGAATATCATCATCAAGTAAACCTTGGTAACCGTGATATATCCCATAAACCTCAATATTGTTGTAAATTGCTGTACGAACTACTGCACGAACAGCAGCATTCATACCCGGAGAATCTCCTCCGCTAGTTAAAACTGCAATCTTTTTCATGACGACATACCTTTCTTTAACTAGATTTATCCTCAACTCTAAATTACCATAAATTTTTTTAACGTTCCATTAAAAGAAAGGTTTTCTATTGATGTAAACGTTTTAAAAAAGTAAAATTTTTTTACAACATAAAATTGAGCTAATAGCCTATGAGAACAACTATTAGCCCTTTGTATTTTTATTCTACAACAGATCCTATTTGTCTAAACTTATTAAAACGATTGTGAACCAAATCTTGAGGTGATAAATCTTCTAAGTCATTAAGGTGATGAATGAAAACATCTTTAATGGTTTGCGCTTGTAACTCAACATCTTTATGTGCACCACCATGTGGTTCTTTAATGACTTCATCAACAATCTCTAAACCTTTTAAATCATTTGCAGTAATTTTCATAGTTTCAGCAGCAATTTGTGCTAAATTACTATCTTTCCATAATAATGCTGCTGCACCCTCAGGCGATATTACTGAATAAGTACTATTTTCAAGCATTAACACACGATTGGCTATACTAATTCCAAGTGCGCCACCACTACCACCTTCACCAATTACTATTGCAATTACAGGTACTTTTAATGAAGCCATCTCAATAAGGTTTGTAGCAATCGACTCACTTTGTCCTCTTTCTTCAGCAGCTTTACCAGGATAAGCACCTTTAGTATCGATAAAGGTAAAAATTGGACGCTTGAACTTTTCTGCTTGTTTCATTAAACGTAACGCTTTACGATATCCTTCAGGATGAGCCATTCCAAAATTACGATATATGTTATCTTTAGTGTCTTTCCCACGTTGTTGTCCAATCAATGTGACTGCTTTACCATTTAAATAGCCAATGCCACCAATCATAGCTGGATCGTCTCTAAAGTTTCTATCTCCATGCAACTCAATGAATGAATCGAAAACATAAGGTATATAATCTAACGTAGTTGGTCTTTCTTGTAAACGTGCAATTTGTACTCGATCCCAAGGTTTTAAATTGGTATATATTTTTTTAGTTTCTCTTTCAAGAGAAGCTTCTAACATATCTATTTCTTCTTGAAGATCAACTTCATTTTTCTCTTGAGATACTTTTAAAGACTCAATTTTATTTTTTATTTCAAAAAGTGGTTTTTCAAAATCTAACATTCTCGACTCACCTCTTGATGCATTTTTAATATATTTGATAGAGTTTCTCTCATATCTTTACGATGAACAACTTTATCAAGTTGTCCATGCTCTAAAAGAAATTCAGCTGTTTGAAAGTCATACGGTAACTTTTCATTAATCGTTTGTTCAATCACACGTCTACCTGCAAAACCAATGAGTGCTTTAGGTTCACTTAAATTAATGTCACCTACTGAAGCAAAACTCGCAGATACACCACCTGTCGTTGGATGAGTAATATAAGAAATATATAATAATCCAGCATCAGAATGACGTTTTAAAGACACACTTGTTTTACCCATTTGCATTAATGAAATAATACCTTCTTGCATTCTCGCACCACCGCTTGCAGAAAATAAAATAAAAGGTAGGCAATTGTCAGTGCAATAATCTATAATTCTACAAATCTTTTCACCAACAACTGATCCCATACTTCCCATTCTAAAGCGTGCATCCATGACTGCTACGCCATATTTAATGCCGTCAAGTTCAGATGTACCAGTAACTACTGCTTCTTTTAAACCAGTTTTTTGTTGATCTTTTTCAATCTTTTCTATGTACCCAGGAAAATCCAATGGATTCGCAGAGGTCATATCCTTGTCGAATTCTATAAATGTTCCTTCATCAGAAATTGCTTCAATTCTTTTATATGCTGTTAAAGCGATATGATGATCGCAATTAAAACATACGTTTAGATTTTCTGATAATTCTTTTGTGTACATAATTTTTTTACATTTGGGACATTTAGTCATTATCCCAGCTGGTACGTCATTTTGTTTAGATTCTTGCACAGTTAAATATTTCTTTTTCTTACTTCGATTAAAAAAATCTTTAAACATTGGTAAACCTCCAAATAACCTCTGTTACACCCAGTTAGATATATGATATTAAAATAATAGCCTTGAGTTGATATAGTGAATCGACTAAAAATTGAATTTCATTTATTTTAATTCAGTAGCTTGCATTGTTTTATCATAAACATCCTGTGGATCGATTTCAACTCTAGCTACGCCAGATTCCATTGCAGCTTTAGCAACTTGACATGCAACAGAAGGTGCTACTCTTTTGTCAAAAGGTCCAGGTATGCAATAATCTGGATTCAATTCTTCTTTATCTATTAAGTTTGCAATCGCCTCTACGGCAGCTTTTTTCATATCTTCATTAATATGTGTAGCTTCAACATCTAATGCGCCTCTAAAAATTCCTGGAAAAGCCAATACATTGTTAATTTGATTAGGAAAATCCGAACGACCAGTACCTACTACTTTTGCACCAGCAGCTTTTGCATCATCAGGTTGAATTTCAGGATTTGGATTAGCCATTGCAAATATAATAGGATCAGTGGCCATAGTTTTTACCATATCTTGTGTTAAAATGTCAGCAACTGAAACACCAATAAAAACATCAGCTTCTTTAATCACTTCTTCTAGTGACCCTTCAACTTTATCCTTGTTCGTCCATTTAGCTACATAATCTTTTGTATCATTCATACCATATAGACGACCTGAGTAAATGGCACCTTTAGAATCACACATAATCATGTCATTCACTCCGTAGGAATGTAACAATTTGACAATGGCTATACCAGCAGCTCCAGCACCATTTAGCACTACTTTTATATCTGTTAAATCTTTATCTACAATTCTTAATGCATTAATCAATCCCGCCATAGTTACAATAGCAGTACCATGCTGATCATCATGAAATACCGGTATATTCGTTTCTTTTTTCAATGTCTCTTCAATTTCAAAACATCTAGGTGCCGAAATATCTTCAAGATTAATACCACCATAATTAGGTTGAATTAATTTTACTGTATTAATAATTTCTTGAGTGTCAGTCGTATCTAAAGCAATTGGCACACCGTTAATACCTACAAAGCTTTTAAATAATACAGCTTTACCTTCCATAACTGGAATACTTGCTTCAGCACCAATATTCCCTAATCCTAATACTGCAGTACCGTCAGTCACAACCGCTACGGTATTACTTTTAATTGTGTGTTCATATACCTTTCTTGGATTCTCATGTATTTCTTTACAAGGTTCTGCCACACCGGGTGAATACGCTAAGCTTAATTCTTCTTTGTTAGTTACTTTCACTTTAGGTGAAACTTCTAATTTGCCTTGATTTTCTCTGTGCATTTCTAGAGCATCGTCTCTTAAAGACATGAAATCAACCCCTATTTGAGTATTTTTATAATTGAAAAGCTGTCGCGATAATTAAGAATTTACATACTTTAAACCTAGTATAACTTCTCATTATACTTAATATACACGATTAAAGATTGAATAGGTATGGTATATAACTAAATTTTCAATTCCCTATCGTAAACAAAATCGTTAAAAATTATTTATTCTTCTGATCACAACGCACGAAAATTTATAACCAGAACAACAAACAATGGTAAAAGAAAAACTGATGATTATCATATTAATCATCAGTTAACTATATCATAATTTAAAAATCGTTAAAAGTTATATAAACCTAATATCACTAGGTTTATAACTCTGGATTAATTGTTCAAAGTTTGAGTTGTTTTTTTCAATAAAACCTAAATGAGTTATCTTTTTGGACATTTCATTAAAGCCTTTAATTTCTATTGAGTTAGCCTTTGATGTATCACAAGATATTTGATCTATCTCTAACTTAAGTTCTGCTATATTTCGTAATACGACTTGCTTAGAATCAGAAAGCTTTTTATTTTTATAGTCATTAATTTCATATAGTTGATGAACGATAAGTTGATTTTGCTGATTTCTCTTTTCGAACTTACCAATAACAATATACATCTGTTCTGTTGAAAGTGTCGTTTCATATCTTTTAAATTTATCAGGGAAAATAACTCCATCCATAAGTGTTATTCCATCGTTCATCGTAATAAATGCCATATTTTGGCCCTTTTTAGTTCTAATTTGTTTAATGTCTTCAAGTTGAATTAAAATAGGTTGATAATTTTGAGCATTACTTAATTTATAGATACCTAAATATTGCTTTTTTTCAAATTCTTTCTCAACTGGATGCTTAGAAATATAAAAACCTAAATATTCTTTCTCATAATCACTTAACAACTTGTCAGGTAGTTCGTCCTTATCTTCATAAGTTTGTTTAGGTGTAAGTAAGTCAAATATCATATCATCTTGTTCAACATCTGAGTTCAAATCTAAAACTTGATCAATAGCTTGAAGCAAAGTTGCACGATTCTTGCCAAATGTATCAAAAGCCCCAACTAATATTAAAGCTTCAAGTAATTTTCTATTCTTAACTCTTTTAGGAATTCGTCTCGTAAAGTCAAAGAAATCTTTATATTTACCATTTTGATAGCGTTCTTCAACAATTAATTTAACACTTTGATACCCTACACCTTTAATAGTTCCTAGTGATAAATATATCCCTTTAGCGCTCGCTTTATAATACCAATGACTTTCATTAATATTAGGTGGCAAAATATTAAGTTGTTGATGCTTAGCCTCATCAATAATAGCAGCTGTTTTTTTCTCACTACCGATAACATTGCTAAGTATATTTGCATAAAAGTAATTAGGATAATGCACTTTTAAGTAACCCATGATATATGCTATTTTTGAATAACTTACTGCATGTGCACGAGGAAATCCATAGTCAGCAAATTTAAGTATTAAATCAAAGATTTGCTTACTCACACGTTCATCATAACCATTTTTATTGGATCCATCAATAAAATGTTGGCGTTCACTCTCTAAAACAACGCGATTCTTTTTACTCATTGCTCTTCTTAAATTGTCTGCTTCACCATAACTAAAATCAGCAAAACTACTAGCAATTTGCATAATCTGCTCTTGATAAATAATAACCCCATACGTACTTTTGAGAATAGGCTCTAAATCAGGATGTAGATACTCTACTTTAGATGAATCATGTCTTCTTGTAATATATGTTGGTATCTCTTCCATTGGACCCGGTCTATATAATGATGTTACTGCCACGATATCTTCAAAGTGTTCTGGTTGTAACCTTTTTAGTACACTACGTACACCATCTGATTCAAGTTGGAAAATACCAGTAGTATCACCTTGAGACAATAAACGAAAAACACTTTTATCATCAAAAGGAATTTGCTCTACCTCAATATCTATGTTTAAATTTTTCTTTACTTGAGTTACGATTTGATGAATGATTGAAAGATTACGCAATCCCAAAAAATCAATTTTAAGGAGGCCTATCTTTTCAGCTTCTGTCATAGTCCATTGGGTTAATAACCCAGTATCACCTAAAGTTAAAGGAGCAAAATTAAACAGAGGCTGATCATTAATAATAATACCTGCAGCATGCGTAGACGTATGTCTTGGTAATCCTTCTAACTTTTTACTTATCTCAAACCAACGTTCGTTTCTATGATTACGATGTACGAAAGTTTTAAACTCGTCTTCTTGGTATGCTTGTTCCAATGTAATGCCTAATTTATGAGGGATTAACTTGGAAATTTCGTTTAAAGTCACATCATCAAATCCCATAATTCGTCCCACGTCACGACCGACCGCTCTTGCAAGTAAATGTCCAAATGTGACTATTCCAGAGACATGGTGCTCTCCGTATTTTTCTTGAACATATTGAATTACACGCTCCCGTCGTGTATCTTCAAAATCTATATCAATATCAGGCATAGTGACACGTTCAGGGTTTAAAAATCTTTCAAATAGTAAGTTAAATTTAAGTGTGTCAGGTGTTGTAATCTCTAATAAATAACTCACTAGCGAACCAGCAGAAGAACCACGTCCAGGTCCTACCATAACATCATGCGTTTTAGCATAATGGATAAGATCACTCACAATCAAAAAGTAATCTTCAAAACCCATATTTGTTATAATATTATATTCATGTTTGAGACGCTTATAATAATTATCATTATCGAGATTCCATCGCTTTAATTGTTGTATAAGTATGGACCATAAATAGTCTTTGGAAGGCTCACTATTAGGCGTCATAAATTGAGGTAACAAAGATTGATGATAATCAAGCTTGGCTTTACAGAGATTTTCAATATCAAGCGCATTTTTAATAAATTCTTCACTAAAGTTAAACTGTTCTAATTCTTGTCGACTAGGAAAATGTTCACCTAAAGACTTAGTTTCATTCACTAAATCCAATTTAGTATTATCTTTAATAGCATGTAATGCAACAATCGTTTCAGCATCATCTTCATCTAAATACCTTGCAGATTGCAACCAAATTCTTTTAGCATTAACAGCCTCATCGCTCGTATGATTGATATAGACTTCGTCTTTTTCACTAAATGCTTCTAAAATTTGGATATGTGATGCTTCAACATCTTTAAAAATAATAATCAAATGTTGTTCATAATTTTTAAGCCATTCTAACGGGATCTCCTCTTTTTCTTTCATTTTTATAGCTGAAGAAAGTTGATAGAGTGATTTTAATCCCTCGTTATCTTGAGCTAATACAACTGTCTCAATCGTATATAAGCCATCTGTAACATAGATAGTCATACCAAATATAGGATGAATGTCAGCTGACATACACGCATCATAAAATTTGGGATAACCATATAAAACATTTGTATCAGTGACAGCCAGCGCACTATAACCTTCTTTTTTAGCTTTATGGATGACATCATGAATTCTTAAACTAGAATTCAACAAATCATAAGCTGTATGAATATTTAAATGCGCTACCATGTTCACTATCTCCCTTCATTTATAATACATTTAAAGTTTTGCTCGTAAAGCATCGGCTAATTTTTCAAATTCTTCCCAACTATAAACTGATACACCAGATGCATTTGGATGACCACCACCACCAAAATCATTAGCTACATCATTAATGATGATACTTCCTTTAGAACGTAAACGGCATCTAATTTGATTGCCTTCATCCACGCCAAACATCCAAATTTTTAACCCCCTTATATCTGCAATGGTATTTACAAATTGTGAGGCTTCGTTAGGTTGAATATTAAATTCTTCCAATATATCTTTATTGATACGTACTTGACAGTATCCGCTATTATCTAATTCAAAGTTTTGTAAAACGTATCCTTGAAAAGGTAAAAGCTTAGTATCTTTCTCAGACATTTTATTTAGTTCAGCATTATGGTCAAATGAGAAAGAAAGCAATTTGCCAGCAACTGTCATTGTGTGTTGTGTCGTATTATTAAATAAAAATCTTCCTGTATCCCCTACTATTCCTAAATATAAAACTCTGGCTACTTTTTCGTCTATAATATGTTCATCATTAAAATGTGTTATAAAATCATAAATGATTTCACTCGTTGAAGAAGCCTTTGTATTAACAAAATTAATATCCCCGTATTGATCAGTGGCAGGATGATGATCGATTTTTAAAACCTCACTCGCCATTTGGTATCGTTGATCATCAATACGAGGTGCATTAGCAGTATCACAAACAATAACAAGTGCATCTTGATAAACTTCCTCTTGAATAATGTCCATGTTACCAATAAATTCTAAAGATGATTCATTTTTCCCCACTGCATAAATACGCTTGTTAGGATATTTCTTTTTCAAATAATACTTGAGTCCTAATTGTGAACCAATTGCGTCAGGATCGGGCCTTACATGTCTATGTATAACTATTGTTTCATTTTGTTCAATTTCAAGCATTATTTTATTCATTATATTTTCCATTTTGTTTACCCCCTTGATAAAACTTCGTTCTTACTTTAAAAACCTTCGAACATTTGACATATAATTAAAGCATTAGCTACTTTTTCATTATTATTTAACATCGATACTTCTAATTTAGCAAAATAACGTCCAACATCTAACATTTCATAATGAACCTCAATCATAGATTCAATTGGTACTGTCTTAATATACGTAATACTTAAATTTTCAATCATGACATTACCCTTTTTATATTTTCTCATCTCATGGCGAATCGTTTCTTCGATGATACCAACAAACACAGCCTTACTCAGTGTACCGTAATGATTAGTCACTATAGGAGATACTTCTACGTCTATTCGATTAGGATGAATAGTAATATGTTTAGCAATTTGATCACTAATTGTTTCTCCTATTTGTGGTTGTCTCCCTAATAGTTGCATTGATTTAAGGACATCCTGTCGATTAATTACACCCACAGTCTTTTTATTATTATCTGTTACTGGTAATAATTCTATACCTTCCCAAATCATTAAATGCGCACAGCTAGCTACAGTATTAGTAAGTTTAACACTTAGTGGATGCTTAGTCATAACCTTACAAAGTTGATCGTCTTCATTCATATTGATGATTTCTCTACTTGTTACGATGCCTACTAATTTAAATTCCTCGTTTACAATTGGAAATCTTGTATGACCTGTTTCATTGGCCAACTTTTTGTAGTCGTTTATTTTCATAGAGTTAAATAATACGGATAAGTCATCAATGGGTTTGACGATATCATCGACAACAAGAATTTCTTTACGAATCTTTTGGTTATACATTGCTCTATTTATTATGTTAGCAACTAAAAACGTATCATAACTTGAAGAAAGTATGGGTAAGTCATGCTCATTAGCATAATTAATGACGTCTCTACTTGGATGAAAGCCTCCCGTAATAAGGATGGATGTACCTCTTCTAAGTGCTTCCATTTGAACGTTTTCTCTATTACCTACAATAAGTAAAGTTTGGCTTCCTATATACTTTAAAATATCTTTAAGCTCCATTGCCCCTATTGCAAATTTGGAGACAGTATTTCCTAAACCACCCTTACCTCCTAAAATTTGGCCATCGATAATTTTCGCGATTTCATTAAAGGTTAAATTATCAATATTATCTCTATTTCGTTTTTCAATTCTAACAGTTCCTACTCGATCTATTGTAGTCACTATACCAAGTTGACCTGCATCTTTAATAGCTCTATAGGCAGTACCTTCTGATACATCTAATACTTTGGCGATTTTGCGGACAGAAATTTTTGAACCTATTGATAAGGTTTCTATGTATTTTATAATTTGTTCATGTTTCGTCATCCCGTTACCTCTTTATTTCTCTATAGCAGTATTATAGATATTATAACTTTTAACTCAAAAAAAATCATTGAACAACCTTTTAAAACTATTGAAAACCACCATAAAGTGTCCTAAATAATTTTTAGAAAATTTTAATTTAAATGGAAATTTCATTAAAACTTTACTAAAATGAAAGTGAGGAGGGATGTCTTATGTATAAACATATTTTACTAGGGGTTGACACACAACTAAAAAACGAAAAAGCACTTAAAGAAGTGTCACGTCTAGCCGGGAAAGACACTATTGTTACAATTTTAAATGCAATCAATGAACAAGATGCACAAGCGTCTATTAAAGCAGGTGTTCATCTAGATAAGCTAACAGAAGAACGTAGTAAACGGCTAGAGAAAACTCGTAAAACTATAGAAGACTATGGCATCGATTATGATGAAGTTATAGTCAGAGGAAATCCTAAAGAAGAATTGTTAAAGTATGCAAATAGTGGTAAATTCGAAATTGTCGTTTTGAGTAACCGCAAAGCAGAAGACAAAAAGAAATTTGTGCTTGGTAGCGTAAGTCATAAAGTAGCAAAACGTGCTACTATCCCTGTATTAATTGTTAAATAATTATTAACATCCCGCTTTTAGACTTAAATAGTTTAGAAGCGGGATATCTTTATATTATGAAAATCGACTTTATTTATTAAAATTCAACTGATTGTCCAGGCTCAAGAATTTGTACTTCACCAACATTCACTGCCTCTTTAAATTTATTAGGGTCTTGTTCTATTAATGGGAAAGTGTTGTAATGAATAGGTACAGAAATATGAGGTTTTATAAATTCGTTAATTGCATAACTTGCATCTTCAATTCCCATTGTAAAATTGTCACCAATAGGTACAAAACAAACATCAACTGGATGGCGATCAGCTATTAATTTCATATCGCTAAATAGACCTGTATCCCCTGTATGATAAATAGTCTTACCTTCTACTTCGATAATTACTCCCATCGGCATTCCCAAGTAAACTGGTATACCATCTTCATGTGTAAAACTAGAACTATGGAAAGCTTGAACAAATTTAATTGTTCCAAAATCAAATGTTGTTTTACCACCAATATTCATACCATGAACATTTTCAATTCCATGATACGTTGATAAATAACCTTGTAATTCAGCTGAACCTATTACAGTCGCATGGTTACGATTTGCTAATTCTACCACATCACCAAAATGATCAGCATGACCATGAGTCAAAATAATATAATCTACATCTAAAGTTTGTTCATCTAAATCACATTTTTCATTGCCAGAAATAAATGGATCTACAATAACCTTTTTTCCATTACCTTCAAAATAAATTGTTGATTGACCATTAAATGATAACTTCATTTTTATAGCCCTCCTCTTATATTATCTATCTTCAGTATACCCTACCTCATTCTATTTATAACAACATTTTCTAAAACGAAAGTCGAATTATATATCATTTCTTGACAATTTTTGAAAAGTAAAGCTAATTAGCATAAAATTAAATTAACTTGAGAAAATGGAGGACTCCAAAATGACTAAAATAGAAGAAATTAAAACAGTCTTACGCCAACAAAATGCCGATGCTGCATGGATTACAACTCCCTTAAACATATTCTACTTTACAGGATATAGAAGTGAACCACATGAAAGATTATTTGCTTTACTTATTCGAGCAAATGCTGAACCTGTATTGTTTTGCCCTAGAATGGAAATTGAGGAAGTTAAAACTTCACCCTTTGATGGTAAAATCATTGGTTATTCTGACACTGAAAATCCTTTTGAGATGTGTCCGCAAATTTTTTCAACGATGCTTATTGAAAGCGAACATTTAACTGTAAAACGTCAACGTGAACTTTCACAAGCATTTAATGTAAAAAATTATAAGGATATTGATCAATCAATCAAAGAATTGCGTAATATAAAATCACAAGAAGAAATCGCAAATATTAAAAAAGCTGCTGAATTAGCAGATAAATGTATAGAAATTGGTGTTGCTTACTTAAAAGAAGGAGTAGAGGAACGTGAAGTTGTTAACCATATTGAAAATGAGATAAAAAAATATGGTGTCAATGAAATGAGTTTTGACACAATGGTACTCTTTGGTGATCATGCAGCTTCTCCTCATGGCACTCCTGGTAACAGAAAACTTCAACAAAATGAATATGTTTTATTTGATTTAGGAGTGATTTATAATCACTACTGTAGTGATATGACTCGAACAATTAAATATGGTAAACCTAGTGAAGAAGCACAGGAAATCTATCATACAGTATTAAATGCTGAGACCTCTGCAATTAAAGCGATTAAACACGGTGTGACCATCAAAGATATAGATAAAATCGCTAGAGATATTATTAGCAAAGCGGGTTATGGGGATTATTTCCCTCACCGTCTAGGACATGGTTTAGGTTTAGAAGAACACGAATATCAAGATATTTCTAGTGTAAATAATAATTCTTTAGAAGCAGGAATGGTAATTACGATAGAGCCTGGTATTTATGTACCACAAGTTGCTGGAGTTCGTATTGAAGATGATATTTTAGTTACTGAAGATGGCTACGAAGTTCTTACTCGTTATGAAAAATAATTACTGCATTTAAACCCCCTGACACAATTATTGTCAGGGGGATAAAAATTTATTTTATTCTCTTAGGGCATCTTCAATAGATATATAGTTTAAATTAAATGCTTCTGCTACGTTTTTATTAGTAACATGACCTTTATAAGTATTTAAACCTAATGATAAAGCATGGTTAGCTTTGAAGGCATTTTGATATCCTTTTTTAGCTAGTAATTGTGCATAAGGCAACGTTGCATTATTTAAGCCTAATGTAGAAGTTCTTGGTACTGCACCTGGCATGTTGGCAACAGCGTAGTGAACTACACCATGTTTTGTGTAAGTTGGATTATCATGTGTTGTTATTTTGTCAGTAGTTTCAAAAATACCGCCTTGGTCAATTGCTATATCAACAACAACTGATCCATTTTTCATTTGTTTAATCATGTCTTCAGTGACTAAATTAGGCGCTTTCGCACCTGGAATTAATACTGTACCAATGACTAAATCACTCTCTTTAACATACATTTCGATATTAAATGGATTAGACATTATTGTTCTAACTCTACCATCAAATAAATCATCTAATTCTTGCAACCGTTTTGGATTAACATCTAAAATTGTCACTTCTGCTCCTAATCCTAATGCAATTTTAGCAGCATTCGTTCCAGCTTGGCCACCACCAATGATGGTTACTTTACCTTTGGGTACTCCTGGAATACCTCCAAGTAATATACCCATTCCACCATTGAATTTTTGTAAAAACTCTGCACCAATTTGTGTAGACATTCTACCTGCAACTTCACTCATAGGTGATAATAATGGTAAAGAACCATCTGGTAATTGGACTGTTTCGTACGCTATAGCAACCACCTTTTTATCTACAAGTGCTTGAGTTAATTTTTCTTCATTAGCTAGATGTAAATATGTGAATAAAATTAATCCTTCTTTAAAAAATTGATATTCGGACTCAAGTGGTTCCTTAACTTTTATAACCATGTCTACATCCCAAACATTTGACTGTTCAGAAATAATTTTTGCTCCAGCTTCTTTATAATCAATATTTTCAAAGTAAGAACCTGCCCCCGCAGTTGTTTCGACTAGAACAGTATGACCTTCTTCAACTAAAGCATGTACGCCACTTGGTGATAAACCCACTCGATTCTCATTATTTTTTATTTCTTTAGGAATGCCAATTTTCATAAATATCTACCTCCATACTCATCGTAACGCTAAATATGTGTAGGCGCAAACAAAAGTACACAATTTTGTAATCAATATTAATTTAATATTCAGTTTATTATGTTAAAATAGAAGCAAGAAAGATAAAGGGGGCTAAAGCGATGATTACTTACAAAAATATATTAATCGCAGTCGATGGATCTCATGAAGCAGAATGGGCTTTTAATAAGGCGGTTGGCGTTGCTAAACGTAATGATGCTAAATTAACAATCGTTAATGTCATTGATTCAAGAACATATTCTTCTTATGAAATTTATGATGCTCAATTCACTGAGAAATCAAAACATTTCTCTGAAGAATTATTAAAAGGATACAAAGAAGTTGCTTCAAATGCAGGCGTAAAAAATGTAGAAACCCGATTAGAGTTTGGTTCACCTAAAGCAATTATTCCAAAAAAACTAGCACATGAGGTTGCCGCTGATTTAATTATGAGTGGTACTTCAGGTTTAAACGCAGTTGAACGCTTTATCGTTGGATCTGTTTCTGAGGCAATTGTCCGTCATGCACCTTGTGATGTTCTTGTGGTACGTACTGAAGAAATTCCAGAAGATTTCCAACCACAAGTGGCAACACCTAAATTACGTGATAGATACCAAGACTAAACAATCAAAGTACATTGTACTTATCTATAACTTTAACTTGCATTTAAACTGTCGATATAAGTATATAACTTTAACGGCAGTTTTTTGATATTTTATATTTCTCGATGAAACAAAAGATTCGCATAACAACTTGTCTAGTTGTTATGCGAATATAAATAATTAGGCTTCTACATTTTCGACATTCGATTTTCCACTATTATCATTTGCACTTTCTTTGTCGATTTCATCTTTCAGACCACCATACTTGATGACATCACGAGAAATCATAACTTCTTCGTCTGTAGGAACAACAAGTACTTTAACAGGTGAGTGTGGATAATTAATATAACCTTCTTCACCATGTAAACTTTCATTCTTCTTAGGGTCCCAATATACACCCATAAACTCTAGACCTTCTAAAACTTTACCACGTATAATATGAGAGTTTTCACCTATACCAGCTGTAAATACAATAACATCTACACCATGCATTCTTGCTGCATAAGAACCGATATATTTGTGAATTTTAGATGCAAATAAATCAAGTGCTACACGTGCACGTTGACGACCATGTTTAGCTTCTTCTGTTAAGTCACGTAAATCACTAGATGTACCAGTTAAACCTAATAAACCTGATTCCTTATTAAGGATATCTAACACTTCATCAGCAGTCTTTCCTGTTTTCTCCATAATAAATGGAATTAAAGCAGGGTCAAGGTTACCTGAACGTGTACCCATTGTTACACCTGCAAGGGGCGTAAAGCCCATAGACGTGTCAATAGATTCTCCGCCATCAATAGCAGCGATTGACGCACCATTACCAATATGACAAGAAATAATTCTTAAATCTTCAATAGGTCGTCCTAAAATTTCAGCAGCTCTACGTGATACATACTTATGACTTGTACCGTGGAAACCATACTTACGAATTCCGTAATCCTTATAATAATGATAAGGTAAGCTATAAAGATACGCTTGTTCTGGCATAGTTTGATGGAATGAAGTATCAAATACAGCAACATGAGGTATATCAGGCAATAGTTTTCTAAAAGCTCTAATACCCATTAAGTTAGCTGGATTATGCAAAGGTGCTAATTCACTTAATTCCTCAATTTGAGATTCTACTTCATCTGTCACTACTACTGATTTAGGGAACTTTTCTCCACCATGAACCACGCGGTGACCCGTACCTTCGATTTCAATTATATCTTCAATCATGTGATGCTCTTTAAAACTATTTAACATGATGTTAACTGCTTCTTCATGATCTTTGATATCTCTAATGTCAGTAAGCTTTTCCCCTTCAACATGAATTGTGAAAATAGAGTCGCTTAAACCAATACGTTCAATAACGCCTTTGGTTACTAATTTTTCTTCCGGCATTTTGATTAGCTGGAACTTTAGAGATGAACTCCCAGCATTAACCGCCAAAATTAATTTAGACATAAATCATTGTCCTCCATCATTTGTTTAGTTATATTTTTCACATAGTCCATTCTATCATTAAGACAGTTCGAATACTATATTGTTACAGATTATTTTTTTGTATGATTTGTGACCAACCATTGATTTAAATCAGTAATAAATCCTTGGAATTGTTGTGGATTTTTAAAATCGGGGATATTCGCCAATAATACTTCTACTGGTTTGGTTTCATGCGGTATTTTCTTTTGTAAAATTAATATAGATTTTCGTGCTTTTTCATTTCTAAAAAGTGTTGTTGGCAAATTTAAAAATGCTTGCATTTCAGTCTCTGTAGCAATAAATTTTTCTAACTGTTTCACTTTATCTCCTGTAAAGAGATCATTTGGCACAACTAAAAATGCAAAACCAGCCCCTTTTAACGTATTCACTGCTTGTTCAATAAGTAAATAATGAGAATAACTATGTCCCTCTTCAAATCCTAGTTTCATTTCTTTACTACGTTCGTCAACAGGATAGTAACCAATTGGAAAATCACCAATCACTACATCAGCCTCTTCTAATGGTAAATGCATAATAGCATCTTGAGGATATACATCAAACGGTATTTCTAAAAAATTGGCTAAATGTATGCTTACTCGAGATAAAACAGGATCTACTTCTATAAGATGATGCATAATAATTGTGTCTGATAATACTTCTTTGACTGATGCACTTAAGTGACCGGTTCCACTAGCAATATCCACAATATTCATTTCTTCTTTATCTTTGATAAAACGCTGAACTAAAAACCCAAGTATAAGCCCGATAGAATCTGGAGTGATTTGATGATTCGCTTGAATATTTTCTTCTTGCATAAGACTTAAGTACGCGAATTGAAAGGCTTTCCTTCTATCTTGAAGCGTAGCTTGCTCTAAAAGATTTCTATGGTTTGTATAAATATCTTCCATAGCTAATCCTAAATTCTCAATGAAACTTTGTCCATTTTCTTCATTTAATGATTTGGCTCTTTCATCTAATGTGTGGAATAAACGTTCCATAATTGTATTTTCTTCAGTCATAAAATAACCCTTTCTAAATAAAAAAGTGCCCCACCATGTTTCATAGGATTTTATTAACTAATCACGAATAACCCTACTTCTCGAGTAAGTATGGACACTTTGACTATCACTGTCAATATTACGATACCAAATTAAACGTTACGGTATGCTTCTAAAGCTAACTCAAAATCTGGAAAATCAGTTCCCTCATTAACGATTTCTTTATAAACAACTTTATTATTTTCATTTAACACAAAAACTGAACGCGCTAATAATCTCATTCCTTGCATAATCACACCATAATTTTCTCCAAAAGATAAGTCTCTGTGATCACTTAACGTTACAACATTATCTAAGCTATTTGAAGCACACCATCTTTTCTGAGCAAATGGTAAATCCACAGAAATAGTTAAGATAACTCCGTCCTCAGCAGATGCTTCTTCATTGAATTTACGAGTTTGTTGGTCACACACGCCTGTATCAATAGATGGAATGACACTAATCAATTTCTTTTTGCCTTTAAAATCATCTAATGTAATCAGATTTAAACTATTGTCTAAAACTGTGAAATTAGGTGCAATGTCACCCTCTTTTACCTGTTCGCCTATTAAAGTAATAGGCTTGTCTTTAAAAGTAATTTGAGTCATAGTCAAGACCTCCTGTAATTGTTATTAATTATAATCATACGACAAACATTTATGTGTTTTCAATTTTTAATCAACGCTATTTTAATTCAATGTAAGCCCTGTCATTCTATTTTTAATTTTCCACAAAAAAGA
>VNIU01000210.1_pt1 | contig 31135 bp, 29 predicted proteins | sample 7248601 | NCBI WGS metagenome assembly VNIU01 (sample SAMN12251564, study PRJNA551026) | human skin metagenome | isolation source: skin samples from healthy patients and patients infected with Netherton Syndrome | host: Homo sapiens | place: France:Paris
TGCAAAACCTTTATCACCGGTTCAAATCCGGTTGCCGCCTCCAGGATTAAGCGGGAGTAGTTCAACTCTTAGAACACGTTCCTTCCCGGAACGAGGTATAGGTGCAAGTCCTATCTTCCGCTCCATTAATTTTTATATGCGGGAGTAGTTCAACTCTTAGAACACATTCCTTCCCGGAATGAGATATAGGTGCAAATCCTATCTTCCGCTCCATATAATTTAATATTAAGCGGGAGTAGTTCAATTTTTAGAACACGTTCCTTCCCGGAACGAGGTATAGGTGTAAGTCCTATCTTCCGCTCCATAATATGCTTCCATAGGGAAGTTTTTTATTTATCTATTGAGCCGGTGTGGCGGAATTGGCAGACGCGCGGGACTCAAAATCCCGTTCCTTTTTGGAGTGTCGGTTCGATCCCGACCACCGGTATAATTTTATATTCTTTTAGGAACTTTTAGAGTGAGAATGTTGTTAAATCAACGTTTTCACTCTTTTTTAATACTATAATAAATACGAATATGATTATCAGAACTTAATGTGTTAAAGAAGATATTAACCTGAAAAATAAAAAAATTCTAAAACACCCTTAAATTTTTACTTTTTCTAAATTTAGTTATTGTTAATCATACTTATCTATAATACTATTAATCTAATGCAATTGTTGGAGGTACATCATGAGTCAATCTCAATTTAGTGGAAAATCATTTTTTAATAATATATTAAATGCTGTAGGGGCGGGGGTTGTTGTTGCTCTATTACCTAATGCGTTATTAGGTGAATTGCTCAAGTTATTTAAAGAAGGAAATCACTTATTAGAAACTATATTCCAATTAGTAACTGTTATTCAATCATTTATGGCTTTTATAATAGGTGTGTTAGCGGCGCATCAATTTAAATTTAAAGGAGCAGGAGCTGCAATGATAGGTACTTCTGCTATATTAGGTTCTGGAGCTATACAGTTTAGTAATGGTGGCATAGCTTTAAAAGGGATAGGAGATATTATTAATGTCATTATTGTGGTCGTTATCGCTTGTGCCATTTATATGTTTCTTGAGGGTAAACTTGGTTCATTTGAAATGATTATACTACCGGTATTAGTACCCGTAGTTAGTGGAGCGATAGGATTAATGACACTCCCATATGTTCAAATCATTACTAAATCTATTGGTAGACTCATTAATGGCTTTACAGAATTAAACCCATTATTAATGTCTATCCTTATATGTGTGACATTTTCTTTATTGATGGTTACACCTATTTCTCTCGTAGCGATAGCTACTGCTATAAGTTTAACTGGTTTAGGTAGTGGTGCTGCAAATATGGGTATTGTAGCAGCATGTGTAACGTTTTTATTTGGATCACTAAGAGTCAATTCAATCGGTGTCAATTTGGTCCTATTAATTGGTGCAGCTAAAATGATGATACCTGTCTATTTGAAGAACTTAATTATTGCTATTCCCTTAACACTAAATGGGATAATTTGTGGTATAGTAGCGTATCTTTTAAATATTAAGGGGACACCATTGTCAGCTGGTTTTGGTTATACAGGTCTAGTTGGACCGATTAATGCGCTTAATCGAATGTCTGGTGATACGTCTTTCAATATTATTTTATTGATAATTGGTTATTTTGTTGTTCCATTTATTGGTGCGTTTATTATACATCATTTATGCAAAAGATTTATTCATTCATATAGCGATGAAATCTATAAATTTGAAATACCAAAAGAATAAATTATTATATGCATTAGAGCAATGTTTCAAGGTAGTATCTATTGAAACATTGCTTATTTTTTTGTCTTTCTTTCTTCAAAATTAAATTGCATTATTATAAGTAATTGTGTATAATAATGTATATTTATTTAGGAGGGCTCATAAAGTATGTACAAAATTATTAAAATTCTTATAGTCATTACACTACTTTTAGGCTCTGCAATTACATACATAAATCCAATTGCTAGTGCTGAAGAAGATTCTAATTGGAACAAGATTAAACAACGTGGTGAACTTCGTGTTGGATTATCTGCTGATTATGCACCTTTAGAATTTGAAAAAATAAAAAATGGTAAAACTGATTATGCAGGTGTCGATATTGAGCTAGCGAAGAAAATAGCCAAAGATAATCATTTGAAGTTAAAAATTATTAATATGCAATTCGATAGTTTATTAGGGGCATTAAAAACTGGAAAAATTGATGTCATTATATCTGGTATGACTACAACACCGGAAAGAAAAAAGGAAGTAGATTTTACCGAGCCGTATATGATGACAAATAATGTAATGTTAGTTAAAAAATCAGATAAAAATAAATATAAAGATTTGAAAGATTTCACAGGTAAGAAAATTGCTGCTCAAAAAGGAACTGATCAAGAGAAAATAGCCCATAATGAAATAAAAGATAGTCAAGTATCCTCTCTAAATCGATTACCTGAGTCAATTTTAGCTCTAAAAAGTGGTAAAGTTGTAGGAACAATTGTCGAAAAACCAGTAGGAGAAGCGTATTTAAAACAAAATCCTGAATTAGAATTCGCTGATGTAAAATTTAATGAAGAAAAGAAACCTACATGTATAGCAGTTCCCAAAAATTCGCCAATTTTACTAAAGCATTTAAATCAAACTATTGATGAAGTAAACAATAAAAACCTTATTGATAAGTATATGAATCAAGCAGCTCAGGATATGCAAGATGATGGAAATTTCTTCACAAAATATGGAAGTTTCTTTATTAAAGGAATTAAAAACACTATTTTAATCTCATTAGTAGGCGTTATTTTAGGTTCTATACTAGGTGCTTTTATCGCATTATTGAAAATAAATAAATTTAAACCATTATCTTGGTTAGCAAGTATTTATATTGAATTCTTAAGAGGAACACCAATGTTAGTACAAGTATTTATTGTATTCTTTGGTACCACAGCAGCACTTGGCTTAGATGTTTCCGCACTTATATGTGGAACAATAGCACTTATCATAAATTCATCAGCTTACATAGCAGAAATTATTAGAGCAGGTATCAATGCTGTGGACAAAGGTCAGATGGAGGCAGCAAGAAGTTTAGGTTTAAACTACATTCAAACTATGAAGTCGGTCATTATGCCTCAAGCGATTAAAAATATTTTACCAGCTTTAGGAAATGAATTTGTTACGCTTATTAAAGAATCATCGATTGTTTCAACTATTGGTGTAGGCGAAATTATGTTTAATGCTCAAGTTGTTCAAGGTATTTCATTCGATCCTTTTACACCTTTAATCGTTGCTGCAGTTCTATACTTTATTTTAACGTTTGCATTATCACGCATCATGAGTTTAGTTGAAGGGAGAATGAAAGCTAGTGATTAAAATTAAAAATTTGAACAAAAAGTTTGGAAATCATGAAGTTCTTAAAGATATTAATCTAGAAGTTTCTCAAGGAGAAGTAGTTGCTATTATAGGTCCTTCAGGTAGTGGTAAAAGTACGTTGTTACGTTGTATGAATTTACTTGAAACACCTACGAAAGGACAAGTTATTTTTGAAGGTAATGATTTAACTCATAAAAATGTTCATTTAGATGAATTACGTCAAAAAATGGGGATGGTATTTCAAAACTTCAATCTATTTCCTCATAAAAAAGTGATAGATAATATTATGTTAGCACCTAAGATGTTACTCAAAGGGGATAAAGAGCAGTTAAAAGATACCGCTTTAGCTTTATTAGATAAGGTAGGTTTAAAGGATAAAGCAGATGCATATCCTAATCAATTATCTGGAGGACAGAAACAAAGGGTTGCCATCGCTAGGGCATTAGCTATGAAACCAGATGTTTTATTATTTGATGAGCCTACATCTGCGTTAGACCCGGAGGTTGTAGGAGATGTATTAAAAGTAATGAGAGATTTAGCTAAAGATGGAATGACGATGGTAACTGTTACGCATGAAATGAACTTTGCTAAAGAAGTTAGTGATAAAGTGATTTTTATGGCAGATGGCGTTGTAGTGGAATCAGGTAAGCCAACAGCAATTTTTGAACATCCTCAACAAAAAAGAACTCAAAATTTCTTATCTCGTGTATTATAATAAGCTGATATTTAAATTAAGATAGAACGTAGAAATCTTTCACTATGTCATTGATTTCAGTTCTATCTTTTTTTTAGAAAAATAAAAACTCACAACGTTATCCTATTTAAACATGTGTTAAAATGACATATGTAATTTTATATGAGGGGGCAAAGCTTGTGGATTACAAGCAGTTAAAAAGAGAGATTATCGACTATGCCCATTCGATTGGCATTGATAGTATAGGTTTCACAACTGCAGATCCATTTGATGAGCTAAAACAAAAATTGGAAAGCTATCATTCAAAAGGTTTTGCATCTGGATTTGAAGAATCAGACATCGCTCTAAGAACTGAACCTAAACTAAGTTTACCGAGTGCGCGTTCCATTATCGCAATCGCTGTAGGTTACCCAAATAAATTAAAAGGTGCACCTAAAAGTGTAAGAGGTGATCGACGCGGTATGTTTGCGCGTGCTTCTTGGGGTCAAGATTATCATACAATTATGCGTAAAAGACTTGATAAATTAAGTGAATTTCTACGAGAAAAGGTACCCGATGTCGAGATACAGTCTATGGTAGACACTGGTGTACTTTCAGATAGAGCTGTAGCAGAACGCGCAGGATTAGGATTTGTTGGTAGAAATGGATTTGTTATTTCTCCAGAATTGGGGACTTGGACTTATTTAGGTGAAATGTTAGTGAGTATACCTTTCGAACCAGATGATCCTATTTTAGACAGTTGTGGAGACTGTACAATCTGCGTTGATCGTTGTCCTACGGGTGCATTAGTAGGTAATGGTCAGTTGAATAGTCAAAAATGTATAAGCTTTTTAACCCAAACAAAAGGTTATCTACAAGATGAATACCGTTATAAAATAGGAAATCGTTTATATGGTTGTGACACATGTCAACAAGTGTGTCCTAAAAATAGAGGTATTAATACTCAACATGATGATATAGTACTTGAACCGGAAATCCTAAAACCACGTTTAGTTCCTTTATTGCAAATGAGTAATAAAGAGTTTAAGAACACTTATGGTCATTTGGCTGGAGCGTGGCGAGGTAAAAAACCTATACAAAGAAACGCAATTCTAGCTTTAGCGCATTTTAACGAGGAAAGTGCCATACCAGAACTAAAAGAAGTTGCACTTAATGATCCTAGACCTATGATTAGAGGTACAGCTTATTGGGCTATAGGTCAAATTCAAGGTGAAGACGCAAAGGCTTTTATTAATGAAAATTATGAAAAAGAAATAGAGGAAGTTCAAGTAGAAATGAAAAAAGGCTTGGACATGAGGAGAGACTAAATATGACAAATCATATTGTATTATTTCAACCAGAGATACCTGCTAATACTGGAAATATAGCTAGAACATGTGCTGGTACTTTCACACATTTACATCTTATTAAACCCCTAGGTTTTAGTACAGATGATAAAATGTTAAAAAGAGCTGGGTTAGACTACTGGGAGCATGTAAATATTACATATCATGAAAGCATTGAAGAATTTTTTGATAGCACTAAAGGTAATTATTACTTGTTAACTAAATTTGGCAAACAAACTTATAGCGATTTTGATTTTTCTAATACAATAGAGAATCATTATTTTATTTTTGGGAGAGAAACAACTGGGCTTCCTGATTGGGTAAAAGAGAAATATGCTGATACCGCTTTAAGAATACCAATGAGCGATAAAATTAGATCATTAAATTTATCTAATACGGCTGCACTATTGATTTATGAAGCCTTAAGACAACAAGAATTTCCAAATCTTTCATAATTAAATTTTATTTTTTAAAAATATATAAATGTCATCATTTAGTTAGAAATGTTATATTTAATCATGAAGTACTAACATTAATCTGAATTTACTTGGTTTGATAAATTGTTTAAAAGGGTATACTTGAAATTAATATCAACCATTCTATGTAAAGAGCAAACTTAGAGGAGTGTAATTAATATGGCAATGAACTTTAAAGTATTTGAAAATAGTGAAAGAGTAGCAGAATATGCTGCAGATATTATTCGTAAACAATTTAATAATAATCCAACTACAATTGCAGGTTTTCACTTAGAAAAAGATCACGCACCTGTATTAGATGAACTTAAGAAAAATGTAGATACGCATGCTGTAGATTTCAGCCAAATCAATATTTTAGATTATGATGATAATAGATCTTATTATGAAGCATTAGGTGTACCTGAAAGCCAAGTGTATTCAATTTCTTACGAACAAGATGCAATTGATTTTATTTCAGATAAAATGAAAACTAAAGAAAATAAAGGTAAATTAATCCTTCAAGTTCTTTCAATTGATGAAAGTGGCAAGTTAGATGTAAGTGTACGTCAAGGCCTTATGGAAGCTAGAGAAATCTTCTTAGTTGTTACAGGTAGTAATAAACGTGAAGTTATTGAAAAACTTTATCGTGAAAACGGCAAATCTAGTTATGAGCCAGCAGATCTTAAAGCACACCGCATGGTAAATGTTATTTTAGATAAAGAAGCGGCTGCAGGATTACCTGAGGATGTTAAAGAATACTTCACAGCACGTTATGTTTAATCAATAAACTATGTGAGGGATTTTATAATGAATAAAGAACATGAATCTAAATTGAATTATCATGAAGAAGAAAATGCTATGGTTACAGATTTAGATGATTTAAAAGAATTAGGAAAAGAAATGGAACAAATTTCAGAAGAAAATGATGAAGATAAATTAAACCAATCTCATGATGAAGATGTTCGTTCTGACCTTAATAATGAATAATAATTTATTTGACTCCAATAAGCTAGCTTTTATTAGTTTATTGGAGTTCTTTTTAAATTTATTAATTTTTAGTTTTAAATTTTCATCTACTATGACAAAGTTCCACCTCATTATGGAATTGTGATAAGATACTAAATAGTGAATAATTCAAGGAGATTCAAAATATGTTAGGAAAATATTGGCTGCATTTGATGATAGCAACCATCATTATTAGTTTAATTTCAATTAAAGCGTTTCCGCTTGCTTTAGGAGCTCTCTATTTACCCTTACTATTTAAAATTGTTCAGCTTCAATTAAACCTCTCAAAGGGTTTAATCGATGATGTGAGTGCTCAAACTTTTATTAAAAGTAATCAATCCGGCGTTGTAATCAGTGTTATTTGCTGTTTAGCCATTACAGGTATTCTTATCTATACACTTAATAGCTTTTATAATAGCTTAACTGGATTTTTAGGATTTTTAGTTTCAATTAGTCCATTCACTATTGCGTTAAGTGTAATTTTATTTATTTTAACAGCTATAGCAATTCTACAAGCTATTAAAAGTAAATATAAAAATGCTTAATTCATTATATATTCCCTCATTACTTCTAATCACTTCAGAACATAATGAGGGTTTTAATATTTGAAATGAAAACGTTTCACCTCATCGTTGCCCATACAAATTAAATAGTGCTATACTACAATTAAATAAAGATGAATAAGGGGAGAAAAATGTATGTCAGTCAGAATTGAACATGATACTTTTGGAGAAATTGAAGTACCTGGAGATAAGTTTTGGGGTGCTCAAACTGAAAGAAGTAAACGTAATTTCCCAGTTGGTAAGGAACGCATGCCAATTGAAGTAGTTTATGGATTCGCTCAATTAAAAAGAGGGGCAGCGTTAGCTAACAATGAGTTAGGAAAGTTAAGTGATGAGAAAAAAGATGCCATAGTATATGCATGTGATCGCATTCTAAAAGGGGAGCTAGACGAACATTTTCCATTAGTAGTTTGGCAAACAGGAAGCGGCACTCAAAGTAATATGAACGTAAATGAAGTCGTAAGCTATGTAGCTAATGAGTATCTTAAAGAACATAATAGTGATGAAACGATTCATCCTAACGATGACGTAAATAAATCACAAAGCTCGAATGATACATTCCCAACAGCAATGCACGTTGCTTTATATCATGAAGTTGAAACAAAATTAGAACCAGCGCTTAAGAACCTGCGTAATACTTTAAAAGAAAAAGAAGATCAATATCAATCAATTATTAAAATTGGACGTACACATTTACAAGATGCAACCCCAATTAAATTAGGCCAAGAAATTAGTGGTTGGCGATATATGTTAGATAAATGTGAAGAACTTTTAAGTGAATCTAAGAAACATATCCTTAGTTTAGCTATCGGTGGCACAGCAGTGGGAACTGGAATAAATGCTCATCCAGAGTTTGGAGCTAAAGTAGCTAAATTTATTTCAGATAACACAGGGTATGCCTTTGTTTCATCTGATAACAAATTCCATGCTTTAACTGCACATGATGAAGTAGTTCAATTACATGGTACATTGAAAGCATTAGCAGGCGATTTAATGAAAATTGCAAACGATGTAAGATGGTTAGCTTCAGGTCCAAGAGCAGGTTTAGCAGAAATTTCTATTCCTGAAAATGAACCTGGTTCATCTATTATGCCTGGTAAAGTTAATCCAACACAATGTGAAATGTTAACTATGGTCGCAGTACAAGTTATGGGTAATGATACTGCAGTTGGTTTTGCAAGTTCACAAGGTAACTTCGAATTAAATGTATTCAAACCAGTTATTCTTCATAATACTTTACAATCAATTTATCTATTAGCTGACGGTATGCAAACATTTAATGATAATTGTGCAGTAGGTATTGAGCCGATTGAAGAAAATATCGACAATTACTTAAATCAATCATTAATGTTAGTTACAGCATTAAACCCACATATAGGTTACGAAAAAGCGGCTCAGATTGCTAAAAAGGCGCATAAAGAGGGATTAACTCTTAAAGAATCAGCTATAAATAGCGGATATGTTACTGAAGAACAATTTGAAGAATGGATTAAACCAGAAGACATGGTTGATCCTCACTAATTAAATCTATGATAAAAGCGAGAGGCGTATTGAATAATACGTCTCTCGCTTATTTAATATTATATATTATTTAGCCTCTATCTGTTCTATAGTAGACTTATGCCTTTTTATCATCCAAGCTTACCGAAACCAACTTACGTGTTAATGGATGAATCAATTCAATTTTATGACTATTAAGTTCTAATTTACGCAATGTTGAATCACCATATAATGGATCACCAATTACAGGGTGACCGATTTCTGCTAAATGTACGCGTATTTGATGCGTACGACCTGTATCAAGTTTAATATCAAGTTGACATATACCTTCTTTAATCATCTCAGAATTTAAAATATGAGTGATTGCTCGTTGTCCTGTATTTGAAACTCTACGCTTATTAGGATGGAATTTGTCTTTACCAATAGGCATATCTATTGTTTGAGGTTTGATTGGTAACAATGCTTTAACGTTAGCTTTGTAAATACGAGTAATTTCATTTTCTTCTAACATTCGATCTAAGATTTTCTTCATAATTGGATTCTTAGCAACAATAAGTAAACCTACTGTTTCTTGGTCTAAACGATGAATAGGTTCGACATATTCACTGTCAACTGTGTAAATTACATGATTCATAAGTGTATTACTCTCTTTTAAATCATTTGGATGTGTTTTAACACCTTTGGGCTTCATCACTATCGCAAAGTCATCATCTTCATAATAAACCTGTGCGTAACGATAACTAGGTAAATAATTACTTTTTTCCTCTGGTGTAGGTATGAACACCGAATCACCGGTTCTCACTACATCAGTTAATTTAGCAGATTGATTATTGATTGTTATATCTTTTGACATATTAAGTTGATGTAAGTCTTTTTTAGGGAGTTTGAGATTTTGAAATATCTCTCTTAAAGATTTCTCATTATATTGTTCAGGTATCGTAAATTTCATAATATCCTCCTATAGTTCATTATTATCATAACACAAATTAATTACTCTCTATATCATGTTTATTTTTGAAAATGAATTTTCAAATACTTATCAATTGCGTATTTAATTACATTTTCAAAATAAAGCTAAGGCATGTATAATATAAATATTATGGATATAGTATTGGGGCGATAAAATGGAGAAGCCAACAAGACTTGCATTACTAAAAGAAATAGCTGAATTTCTTAATGAAGAAACAGAGATGTATAGCATGATGCATGGAGGACTACGTTATCTTATTAATGGTAGTAACTTCACGACTGGATGGATATTTTTTATCAATGAAGAGGGAGACCATGAACTCGTTTCCTCAGTAGACCTCCCTGGTGCATTATCTAAAAAAGATTGTCATTATATGACTAACGGATCATGTTGGTGTGTCAAAGCATATAATAATAAAAAATTAACTAAAGCGTCCAATATTATAAATTGTTCAAGAATTAATTTAGCAAATCGTGCATATCAAGAAGAAACAGATGATATTACGCATCATGCAACTGTGCCATTGCGTTCAGGAGAGGAACAATTTGGACTACTTAACGTTGCTTCACCAAATAAAAAACATTATAGCGAGCAAGATTTAGAATTACTAGAATCTGTAGCATTTCAAATAGGTTCGGCGATAAAACGTATATTATTGACAGATAGAGAAAAGGAAGCAGCTAAGATTAATGAGCGCAACCGTTTAGCTCGAGATCTGCATGATTCTGTTAATCAAATGTTATTCTCGTTAAAACTTACTGCTCATGCTGCCCAAGGAATGGCATCGGATGATTTTTCTAAAAATGCATTTAAAACTATAGAAGAAACGAGTCAAAATGCTGTTAATGAAATGAGAGCATTGATTTGGCAATTAAAGCCTGTAGGACTAGAGCACGGATTAATTCACGCTTTAAATAACTATAGTGATGTATTAAATCTAAATTTAGACGTCCATGTTGATGGCTTGATCAATTTATCTAATCATGTAGAAGAAAATATTTATCGTATGATACAAGAGGCGATGAATAATGTCAGAAAGCATGCCGATACTAACGAAGTCTCATTAAATCTAACGCAAACACAGGATAATCTCATTATTGAAATTATTGATTTAGGAAAGGGATTTAACTTGCATGAAGTAAATATTAATGCTTCTAGTGGTATCAATAATCTTAAACAACGGACACATACATTGAATGGTAAATTAGATATTCAATCACAATTGAATAAAGGTACTACCATTACAATAACTATACCTTTAAAGTAATAAAAAAAGGAGAACGATTATGCATAAAGTAGTACTAGTAGATGATCATCATATCGTACGCCAAGGATTAGAGTTTTTACTTTCAACAGTTGATGATTTAGAAGTAATCAAGGGTTTTTCTGATGGCAGAACATTTCTATCATATATAGAGCAACATCAATTGCCTGATATCGTGTTGCTCGATTTAGTGATGCCAGAAATGAATGGAATTGAAATTACTGAAGTTTTAAAAAGACAATATCCTCAAGTCAAAGTTTTAGTTTTAACGAGCTATGTAGATGATGAACATGTGATATCAGCTATAGACAAAGGTGCTGATGGTTACGAAATGAAAGACGTAGAACCACAAAAATTGATTGAAACAATTCATAAAGTTTTAAATGGTGAACGTATCATTCATCCTGAAGCTAAAAGTGTGATTGAAACAGTATCTAAAAAGCCTCATTTTACTAATAAATTATCTAAAAGAGAAGTTGAAGTATTGAGAGAGATGGTTAAAGGCAAGACAAATAAAGAAATTGCTCAAACATTATTTGTATCTGAAAAGACTATTAAAACACATGTAAGTCACATATTTAATAAATTACAAGTTACGGATAGAACACAAGCTGCCATTTATGCTATGGAAAATAAATTAATATAATGTGCTAAACGCAATTATATAAAATAAATATACATATTTTAAATTTAATTAGTCAAAATGTCGTTAAATGTAAATATTTAACTATTTTGATAATTTTGCCTTTAATAAAATAGTTAGAAAAACGCATTTCTCTCTTTTATTTTTATTAAAAATATATTAAGATGTAATTTGTGTTTCAAGAAATGTGTATTATTGCAATTTCTTGTGTCCGGATAAAATATTTCCAATTAGAAAGGTAGATAAATAGAATGGATAGACAGAGTTTCACAGATTTAATTCAAACAAAATTTAAAATGGTACGTATTGAAGCGGGCTATACTCAAGATACAATGGCTCAAACAATCGGACTTTCTAAAAAAACATTAGTACAAATTGAAAAAGAAAGAGTCTTACCTAACTGGACGACTTGTGTCTCAATTTGCGCGTTATTTAGAGATTCAGATGTACTCAATAGCACATTTGGTTGCGACCCATTAGAAATCGTTCAAACTATTTCTAGAAATCATTGTGCTTACCCTAATCATGCTACTACAAGTGATATTTATTGGAATACAATCGAAACGCGTAATGGATTTATTTTACAAAGTAATAAAGTAAGTAACATTTACCGAGTATTAAATGCAGATAAGCAACCAATCTTCGGTACTTCTAAAATGAGAGAGGCTGAAACTTACTTTAACAGAAATGCTAAAGAAGAATTACTACATGTATAATTAAAAGTGATAGTAGAATCTTATAATGATTTAATCACTTATTTCAGATGTATTGTCTTAATTAAACAAAATTATTTTTCTACTTAACGATGAAATTCATTTTTGATTTTCATCGTTTTATTTTTAGTAATTTGTATTTATAAGTTTTAAAAGAATGAAGTTAGGTTAATTGATGTTATAATCTAACCACAATTTCAAATTTAAATAGGGAGTTAACAATATGCACGCTTTTTTAGTGATTGCTTTTATGATGATTATAGGGGCTATAATAGGTGGTATAACAAATGTTATAGCGATACGTATGTTATTTCATCCATTTAAACCATATTATATATTTAAAATGAGAATTCCATTCACTCCAGGTTTAATTCCAAAAAGACGTGGAGAAATAGCTGAGAAAATAGGTCAAGTTATCGAAGATCATTTAATTACTGAAGAAATGATTCGTCATAAGTTAAATCAACCACAATCTCAAGAAGCGATTCAAGACTTAGTTCTTACTCAAATACAAAAGCTTAAATCTCAAGATGCAACAATTGAAAATTTTGCTCATGCATTGGATATTAATGTAACTGATTTATTAAATAATAAGGTGAAAACAACTTTGAATGACAAACTTATAAACTTTTATCAACAACATAAGCAAGAGGCATTAACAGCATGTTTGCCAGAGCAATTGTTTGTTTTAGCAGATGATAAAGTAGAAGAATTAGCTGATTTATTATGCGAGAGAGCTAGAAAATATTTGAATTCTGACAAAGGTTCACACGATATATATGAAATGTTAGATACCTTCTTTCAGGAAAAAGGAAAAATTGTAGGTCTTCTACAAATGTTCATGACTAAAGAAAGCATCGCAGAACGTATTCAACACGAACTTATTCGATTGACTCAACATCCGAAAGCACGTGTAATTATTAATAAGATCATTCGCAATGAATATGAGACACTTAAGAATAAGCATTTAGAAGAATTAGTTAGTGATGAGCAATTTGAATCTATTTCTAAATCCACGACAGATCTTTTAATCTCATATATTGATCTTAATGGTAAAGCTCGTTTACCAATATATGAACTTGCACCTCAGTTTATTCACTTCCTTGAAAATGAAGCAGCTACTAAAATTACTCAAGTCATTGTTCATAATATTTCACGACATCTTACCAAGATAATGAAAAAGATTAATTTGCGACAACTAGTAGAAGATCAAATTAATACATTTGACTTAGATTACATTGAAAAGTTAATTATAGAAATTGCTAATAAAGAATTAAAATTGATTATGTCACTAGGATTTTTACTTGGAGGAATTATTGGTTTCTTCCAAGGTGTAATTGCAATCTTTGTCTAAAGGTGACATATATGTTAAAGTTATTTGTGAGTGGTTAAAACACAAATTAACTCAAAGGAGTGCAAACAACTATGGCAGTAAATTTATACGATTATGCAAATCAATTAGAACAAGCTTTAAGAGACAGTGAAGAATATAAAGCTATTAAAGATGCATTTGCTAAAGTTAAAGAAAACGAAGAATCAAAAAAATTATTCGACGAATTCCGTGAAACTCAAATTAGTTTCCAACAAAAACAAATGCAAGGTGAAGAAATTCCTGAAGAGGATTTACAAAAAGCTCAAGAACAAGCTCAAGCTATCGAAAAAGATGAAAATATCTCTGAATTAATGAATGCTGAGCAAAAAATGAGCCAAGTATTCCAAGAAATTAACCAAATCATCGTAAAACCATTAGATGAAATTTACGCTGACTAATTTCAATACTTTTCTATAAAAGTGAGAAATCATTTTAAATTTTGAATGTCTACAAAGTTACAGACTTTGTAGACATTTTTTATACATTTGTACCTTAGAATACTCTCGTTTACAAATTTATAAACTAGTTCAAAGGTGATACTTTAAAATTTGTATTAACGTCATAGTTTTGAGTAGGTATAAAATTAAAATGAATGTCTTGGTTTGTCGTCGACTGGACTCAAAGTGTTATGGTAAAATAATTTAATATAAAGTAAAGTTATTTTTCATGATACATAGCTTATTAATATATAGTCATTAGTCTGTCTTAATATCAATATTTATAATTTTTATCAACAAATGAAGTATATTCAAATTGCATTATTTCTTTTAACTTTACGGCTTTTATAAGGAGAATTAAACTTATGGTTAAATTTATACACTGTGCTGATTTACACTTAGACAGTCCCTTCAAATCTAAAAGTCATTTAAGCCCTAAAATATTTGAAGATGTACAAAAAAGTGCCTATGAAAGTTTTAAAAATATAGTAGATTTGGCATTAAAAAAAGAAGTAGATTTCATTATCATTGCTGGGGATTTATTCGATAATGAGAATAGAACATTACGTGCGGAAGTCTTTTTAAAAGAACAGTTTGAAAGATTACGTAAAGAACAAGTATTTGTATATGTATGTCATGGTAATCATGATCCTCTATCTTCAAAGATATCTTCAAATTGGCCAAACAACGTTTCAGTTTTTTCAAATCAAGTAGAAACGTATCAAGCGATCACTAAAGATGGGGAAACAATTTTTATACATGGCTTTAGTTATCAAAATGATACAAGTTATGAAAATAAAATTGATGCTTATCCATCAAGCCAAGGTCAAAAAGGGATACATATTGGTGTTTTACATGGCACGTATAGTAAATCCTCAGTCAAAGACCGTTATACAGAATTTAGGTTAGAAGACTTAAATAGTCGATTATACCACTATTGGGCGTTAGGTCATATACATGAACGTGAACAACTCAGTGATATGCCAGTAATTAACTATCCCGGTAATATTCAAGGTAGACATTTTAATGAATTAGGTGAAAAAGGTTGTTTATTAATTGAAGGAGATCATCTTAATTTAACAACACAATTTTATCCTACTCAATTTATTAAATTTGAGGAAGCAACCATTGATACTAATCATACGTCTAAACAAGAGCTATACGAAGATATACAGTCTTTCAAAGATAAAGTAAGACCTGAAGGTAAAGCTTTCTATAGATTAAATGTACGCGTAAATAGTGAAGATTTTATTGCACCACAAGACTTGGTTCAAGTTAAAGAGATGATTACAGAGTATGAAGAAAATGAAAATCAGTTTGTGTTTATAGAAGATTTAAATATTAAATATGTTCAAAGTGATGAATCACCTATTGTAAATGAGTTCTCCTCAGATTTGTTGGAAGACACATCGGTCTTTGATTCTGCTATGACGGATTTATACTTAAATCCTCGTGCATCTAAATTCTTAGATGATTATACAGAATTTGATAAAACCGAATTAATTAATCATGCTGAAAGTCTTTTAAAAGATGATATGAGAGGTGAACAAAATGATAATTAAATCACTAGAAATTTATGGATACGGTCAATTTGTTCAACGTAAGATAGACTTTAATAAAGGTTTTACTGAAATTTTTGGTGAAAATGAAGCAGGAAAATCAACGATTCAAGCATTTATACATTCAATTTTATTTGGTTTTCCTACTAAAAAATCTAGAGAACCACGTTTGGAACCTAGGTTAGGAAATCAATATGGTGGTAAATTAGCTTTAATATTTGACGATGGTACTGAAGCTGAAGTTGAGAGAATTAAAGGTAGCGCTCAAGGTGATGTCAAAGTTTACCTCTCAGATGGTTCTACACGCGACGAGTCATGGCTAAATAAGAAACTCAATTACATTACAAAGAAAACGTATCAAGGTATATTCTCTTTCAACGTTTTAGGGTTACAAGATATTCACCGGAATTTAGATGAAAAACAATTACAAGATTACTTATTACAAGCAGGTGCTTTAGGTTCAACTGAATTCACTAGCATGAGAGATACCATAGGACAAAAGAAAGAAGAATTGTATAAAAAGTCTGGTAAAAATCCAATTATTAACCAACAAATCGAACAACTCAAGCACCTTGAAAGCCAGATACGTGAAGAAGAAAGTAAATTAGACACATATCATCGCTTAGTAGATGAGAGAGATAAATCTTCTCGCAGATTAGAACATTTAAAACAAAATTTAAATCAGTTATCCAAGATGCATGAAGCTAAACAAAAAGAGGTTGCACTGCATGATCAAACGCAAGAATGGAAAGGATTAGAACAAGTTCTAAATATCGAACCTCTAAAATTTCCTGAAAAAGGTATAGACCGTTATGAGACTGCTAAGTCGTTTCAACAATCACTTGAAAAGGATATTGGTCTTAAAGAAGAACGTTTAGCTCAACTTAAGCAAGAAGCTAAAAATATCTTTCCAGTAGAAACTAAAGATATAGATGCAATTAATTCCTTATATCAACAAGAAAATGAAATTAAACAAAAAGAATATGAGTTGCGTTCAGTTGAAAAAGATATCTCTGATAAACAAAGAGAACAAGAAAGTTTACAAAACACTATTGGGTGGAATGAACCACATCATGAAGTAGATAGTTCTGAAGCTATGAAAAGTCATGTAAGTGAGCAAATTCGTGGTAAGCAAGAACAAAATGCTTATATTTTACAACTAGAACGCGGTCTTGAAGATAATAAAATTGAACGTAATTCTAATAGTAATGAACTTGATCAACTGGAGAAAGAATTAGTTCCTGAGGAAACTTTTGAAAAGAAAAAGGAATATTCACAGCAGGTATTAGAATTACACGAAAAAGAAAACTTATATGAAAAATTAAAAGAATCATTTGAAGAAGAACAAATTCGTAAAAATCAACGTCAAAAATTACTTAGACTTGCATTTATTGCTTTAGCTATCATAGGTGCGGCATTAACTGTATTTTCATTTGTAACGACTAACATGATTTTTGGTATTGTCTTTGCGATTCTAACGGTCATCTTTATTGTAGGTATCTTCTTAGCAAAAACTAAAGATGTTGATTATGGTGTAGCAATGAACCAAGAAATTAATGACTTGGAAAGTCAACTTGAACATTTAGAAAGCAACTACAATTTAGATTTTGATTTAGATCATCAACATCGCATTCGTGAGCAATGGCAAAATGCTATTAAAGCAAAAGAAATGTTAGATGAAAAGAATGCATATTTAAATAAATCAATGGATGAGGCGCAAAATCGTTTAGATTCATTATCAGATAATATTAACAACGTGAAGAAAGAATTATATTTATCTCCTAAGATATCTGATGAACTTATCGTTGAAAGTATTACCTCAATGAGTAATATTAAGTCTCATGATAATTACGTCAAAGAGTTGAATCATAAGCGTAGTCAACTGATGGATGAAATTAATCAATTTTATAAACACGCTAAAGACGTAACGAGTCCACATTTTAGTCATTTTAATACAATGTCGTTCTTCCACGATGTTAATCAATGGCTAAAAAATGCTAAAGACAACAACGATAATTGGCATAAGAATCAAGAAGAAACACAGTTATTAACAAATGAGCTCAAGCATCTTAAATCACGCTTAAGTGAAAATAAAAATATCATCAAAGAGCTATTTGATTTCGTCAATGTTGAAGATGAGGAAAGTTATTATTCACATCATCAAGATTACGAAACGTATCATAGTAACTTAAATAGATTTAATGATTTAACTCAATACTTAGAGAACCAAAATTACTCATATGAAATGAGTTCTAAATTAAGTGAAAAAACAACCGCTCAATTAGACGAAGAAGATGATACATTAGCGAGACAAGTAGATCAATATAACGATCAATATTTAAATATGCAAGCTGAAGTCAGTGATTTAACTGCTCAAATTAATCATATGGAAACAGATACGACACTTGCACAATTAAGACATGAATATTACAGTTTAAAAAATAGACTAAATGATATCGCTAAAGATTGGGCAAGCTTAAGTTATCTTCAAAATTTAGTAGAAGAACATATTAAGCAAATCAAAGATAAGCGTTTACCACAAGTTATCCAAGAAGCTGTATCTATATTCAAGTATCTTACAAATGGTGCATATACAATGATTAATTATACTGAAGATGATTCAATTCATGTCAAACATGATAATGGACAAGTTTTCGAACCTGTTGAACTAAGTCAATCTACAAAAGAATTATTGTATGTTGCTCTTAGAATTAGTTTGATTAAAGTATTAAAACCATATTATCCATTCCCAATTATTGTGGATGACGCATTTGTTCATTTTGACAAACATAGAAAAGAAAGAATGTTAAATTATTTAAGAGAATTATCTCGAAATTATCAAGTGCTTTACTTTACATGCACTAAAGATAATATTATCCCTTCAAAAGAAATGATTATTCTTAATAAACTAGAGGAAGGCGGGAAAAAATGAGAAATGTAGAAAATTTAAATCCCGGCGATTCAGTTGATCACTTTTTCTTAATTCATCGTGCAACTCAGGGTGTCACTGCTCAAGGTAAAGATTACATGACACTTTATCTCCAAGATAAAAGTGGTGATATTGAAGCGAAATTATGGACTGCAACGAAAGAGGATATGCAGAACCTTAAACCTGAAGAAATTGTTCATGTTAAAGGCGATGTGATTAATTATCGTGGTCGTAAACAGATGAAAGTTAATCAAGTGCGTTTAGCTAAACCTGAAGACAATTTATCAACTAAAGATTTTGTTGATGGAGCACCTATGACGCCTGATGAAATTAAAGAAGCACTTTCGCATTTTATGTTAGATATTGAAAACGCAAATTTACAACGTATAACGCGTCATTTAATAAAGAAATATCAAGACCGTTTCTTTACGTATCCAGCAGCAAGTTCACATCATCATAATTTTGCAAGCGGTCTAAGCTATCACGTTTTAACTATGTTACGTATTGCTAAGTCAATCTGTGATATTTATCCGCTATTAAATAGAAGCTTATTATATAGTGCGATTATTTTACATGACTTAGGAAAGGTCAGAGAGTTAAGTGGACCAGTTGCAACGACTTATACTGTCGAAGGTAATTTGCTAGGCCATATTTCAATTGCTAGTGATGAAGTAGCTGAATCGGCTAAAGAATTAGGTATTGAAGGTGAAGAAGTGATGTTATTAAGACATATGATCTTAGCACACCACGGTAAAATGGAATTCGGGTCACCTAAACTACCTCATTTGAAAGAAGCTGAAATTTTATTCTTTATTGATAATATTGATGCAAAAATGAACATGTTTGAGAAAGCATTTAAGAAAACGGATAAAGGTCAATTTACTGAACGCATTTTTGGTTTAGAAAATCGCCAATTCTATAATCCTACAAGTTTAGATTAAATATTTTTAGTGCAAAGCTATCTTTGTAAAGTTGCTACAGAGTCGGGATTGATTCAAGTGGTATTATGATACAACGGGCTTTGCACTTTTTTATATTCAAATTTAATTAGCTAAAGTTCAGTGTTATAATAAATAGGTCGCCTATCTTCTCTTCTCAGGCGTCAATATGACAAGGGAAGGAGGTGCATATATGTTATTTGATATCTTTGTACACATCATGGCCACGGCAACCAGTGGTTGTATCGTTGCTTTATTCGCGCATTGGCTACGCACTCGCAACGATAAACGTAAATAGGCGACAACTAAAATAAGCCACACCAAAAAATCCCCTCACTACTGCCATAGTGAGGGGATTTGGTGCATATATGCTTGATATCCTTGTTAATTGTATTATAACACTTTCTAGATAAAATGCAAAACTTATATCAATCACACCAATGAGTTATTGATTATGACCCACTACTTGTTAAACCTGCAGAGCCTGAACCAGAGGCACCACCTTGTGAAGATTGCTGTTGCTGCTGTTGTTGTTTAATTTTATCTGGATCTAAAATTGAATTTTCAACAGCTTTTTTAATATCTCTATCTTTGTAATCTACTTTATAATCATCTAATAAATCTTTATAAGCATCTGTTAACAATTTAGGTTTTTTCTGTACTTTTTGTTCAATAATTTTTTCTTTAAGGTTGGATTTTTCTTTATTAAAGTCATTTTCTTTATCAGCTTTAATGATATGATAACCATAATCAGTTTTAACTACTTTAGAAACTTGACCTTCTTTTAATTTAAATAGCGCTTTTTCGAAGCTATCTACCATTTGACCTTTAATTACATAACCTAATGAACCATCTTTCTTAGCTGAAGAACTATCCATAGATTCTTTTTTAGCGATTTCGCCAAATTTACTAGGATTTTTTTCTACTTCTTTTTGGATTTTTTCAGCTTTTTCTTTTGCTTTTTTATCTGAAAGACCTTCTTTATCACTAGATTTAGATTTTACTTTTATTAAAATATGAGAAGCTTTTTTAGAATTATCTTTAATATCTTTATCAGAGACTTTCACTTTATCTAGTAATAATTGTTTTTGATAAGCAGAAAGTTTTTTCTGTTCTTTATAATCATCTAATGACATACCTTGCTGTTTAAGCATGCTTTCAAATTGATCTTTACCGCCATATTGTTTTTCTTCTTTCTTAATATCTTCATCAACGTCTTTAGTATCGACTTTATCTTTGTATTTATCAGCTAAGATTTTATTTAAAACAATGTTAAATGAAGTATTAGCAATTTGTTCATTTCCGATTTTCTTCATCACGTCAGCGACTTTTACATCTCCTGCTTTAGAAGAAATCAATGTATTATCTTTAGATTCTGTTGCATTTGAGCCACAAGCACCAAGTAACAGCGCGCTAGCGGTCACGGGAACAATAATTTTATTCATCAATTTCATAAGTTGATAGCTCCTTTATGTATTAATCATCGTAAATATAACATATTATTTAGAGACTACCAATTAGAAACCCCCGTCCTAAGACTATAGTATGACTAGGATGGGGGGGAGTTGATTAAATATTATATATTTTAATTTTGCATATTTAATTAATATTTATGAAAACTAAATACAATTACGCAAAAGATGGTAATACTCATAACTAGAGCGATGTTCTAGTTGATTTAGGATTATTCACTTTGTTTAAAATATGTAGACCAGATTGATGTTCTTCTACATAGTGACCATCATTTGAGAAAAGTAAGATTTTCAAATATAAAATATCCATCATAGAAAAGCCAATATTTAATGATAATAAAAACATAAAATAATGACCATATTGAGGTAGATGAATACTTAACAGAACAAAAATGCCAGTTAATAATAATATAGGTAAAATTAAATTTATACAAAAATATACTTTATGGACAGGCGTATTAACATACGTATTAAAATATGGCAGCCATTTCTTTTTCACTAGTTTATGAACTCTAAAAGATTTATAAAATGGCAAAAAGAAAACAAGGTGCATGATTTTATGAATGGGATACATTAAAATTATAAATATTAATAAAATGATAAAATGTCGATCTGATAAAGGAGTATCAGAGAAATAGTACATAATTTCATAGCTTACTAAAAAGGTAATAATAGTTGCTACTATACTCATGAAAGCAATTCTTTGAATTCCAAATCTTGCGTGTATATCAATTTGTCGAGTGCATAAATACATAATGTAAGCCTCATCTCTGTGTTAATGTTCGATACGTATTATCTACGTGTTCACAGGAATAGTCAAGGGGCAGTTTAATTTACAAAAAAGAAGTTGATAAAGTCATTAATGAAGCTAGTGTTAAAATGTCTAAAAGAAATTATGATTAAGTAAAATAAAAAAGCTATGGCATCATGCCATAGCTAATGAAATTACTTATCTTTAGAGAAAGCGTTGCTTATATCTTCTCCACGGTTTTGTAAATTTTCAATATGAGTTTGCAGCTTTTCGATATTAGGGTTAATATCAGATTTAAAGTTACCAATTAACTCTTTAAACTCATCTCCAATTGAACTACCATATTCAACACTTTCATTCTTAATTTGAGAACCATAATTAAGAATATCATTAAATGTTTGTTTCATAGTTTCAATTTCTCGTTCAAGTTCAGATTGTGCTCCTGTAGGTTGGCTCGCATCAATTGTATTATGTTTGACACTATGGTCGTCACGATTTCTTAATGCTACTGCAAATCCTGCTGCAGCACCTACACCTAAGCCAAATAATATTCTTGTGACTTTCATTTTTTATTCTCCTCACTTTATATGTCGGATATTTGTATTATTTTTATCATACCCAGTATAACAAGGAATATGCACGATTAATCAAATTGTGCTTGAATTTGTTCAGCAATTTCTTTTTTAGTGTCGTCATTAATTATATCTTCATGCGTTTCCCACTTATACCCAAAGCCATCGATATCATTTTCATATCTTGGGATAAGATGGAAGTGAAGATGAAATACTGACTGATCTGCAAACTCTCCATTATTTTGAATGATATTTAATCCATCTGGGTTAAAAGCGGCTTTAATAGCATTGGCTACCTTAGGTAAAGCTACTCCAATATGTTTCATTGTTTCTTCATCAGTTTCAAAAATATTAGCCGAAACTTTCTTAGGAACTAATAATGTGTGACCTTTCGTCACTTGTGAAATATCAAGAAAGGCATAAACGTAGTCATTTTCATAAATTTTAAAGCTTGGAATTTCTCCAGAAATAATTTTACTGAAAATAGTTTCAGACATAACAATGACACTCCTCTTTATCATTTGTTAGTCATTATTATAGCATTACTCAATTTAAAACAACATGATAGCAATGATTATTTTAGGTTAAAACATTATTTTTTGGTACAATAGTTTGCATGGAGGTGCCTTATGACAGTAAAAGTTGAACATCTTACAGGCGGATATGGAAAACGTCCTGTAATCAAAGATATAAATTTTGAATTAAAAAAAGGCGAAATTGTTGGTTTAATTGGTCTTAACGGTGCAGGAAAAAGTACAACAATTAAACATATGTTAGGACTTCTTAATCCAATGGAAGGTTCATTATCCATTTCTGATACAAATATTAATGATGACATTGAAGTATATAGAAGAAAATTATCATATATTCCTGAAGCACCAGTGATTTATGAAGAACTTACATTAGAAGAGCATATAGAGATGACTGCTATGGCCTATCAACTAAGTAGGGAAGAGGCAATGCGTCGTGCTGAGCCACTTTTAAAAGTATTTCGTTTAGAAAATGAATTAAAAGTCTTTCCAAGTCATTTCTCAAAAGGAATGAAACAAAAGGTCATGATCATTTGCGCTTTCATCGTTGAACCAGAATTGTATATCATCGATGAGCCATTCTTAGGTCTCGATCCTTTGGGAATACAATCAATGCTTGATTTAATGGTTGAAAAGAAAAACGAAAATCGAACTGTCTTAATGAGTACACATATACTTGCTACAGCGGAACGTTACTGTGATAGATTTATTATTTTAGATCAAGGGAAAGTTGTTGCGTTTGGTAACTTAGATGAACTACGTGAACAAACAGGTCTGTATGATAGAACCTTAGATGATATTTATATACATGTTACACAAGGTGGCAATGCCAATGAATAATCAATCATTATCTCTGTTTAATCGGAGATATAAAGCGATTCGTAAAGAAAAAAGTTACTATAACAAATTCATTTTTAATGGTCATTTCACGGTGTTTTTACTTATATTGTTAGGTGCATTTATTTTTGGATATGGTGAATGGCTACAACATATACCACAACATATTAATTATGCACTATTTGCAAGTATTGCTGTAGCATTAGTTTCATTATTTCCAATTCGAACACTTTTAAAAGATGCAGATAAAATTTTTCTATTACCATTTGAGAAACATATGAAAGATTATATGCAAGTAAGTTTAATATATAGTTATAGTTCAAGAATTTTTTTACAAGTCATACTTCTTATTATACTATTTCCTTTATTTTATAAATTAAATGATAACCATTTTGCATTTTATATTGTATTTGCTATAAGTGCTATCATTTTTCCTTATTTAGGATTACTTGTTAAATGGCAGTGGTTAAAGCTAAATCTTTCAAGTTGGACAATTAATTTATTATTATTTGTACTATTTGGTATAACATTTTATTTAATTTTAAGATTTCATAATTACTTTGCTATTATATTTATTTTCATCGTAGGGGTATTGTTATTGATTTTAAAAATGAATAGCAAAAAGCAATTATTTCCTTGGGAGAGAATGATAGCGATTGAGCAACAAAAACATACGAATTATTATAAATTTGTAAATATGTTTACTGATGTGAAACATTTAAGAGAGTCAGCAGTACGTAGAAGTTATTTAGATTTCATATTACCCACACCAAAAGGTAACAAGTTTAATGAAAATCGTATGTACTTATTCTTATTTGTAAGAAGCTTTGTAAGAGGACGAGACGCGTTTAGTATCATTCTTCGGTTAGTGATTATAGCACTCGTTTTAATGTTATGGTTATCAAATCCAATCGTATCTCTGATTATAGGAAGCTTATTTATGTATATTACATTATTACAAATGGCTCAGTTCTATACTCAACAAGCATATGGTTTATGGCCACAAGTATGGCCAGTTTCTGATACGAAAGTTATCAAAGGATATGAACAATTTTTATACCGATTAATGATCGGTGTTGGTATTATCTTTACAATAGTATTTGTTATAAAACATCCTACATTGTTCTTCTTTGCTTTACTCTTCTTTATTGTAGGGTGGTTAACAATAAGAAGTACCATTAAAAAGTTAAAATATCAGGAAACTTTATTAAGAGACTAAAAAAAGTTCTTAGCGTTCAATACAATACGCTAAGAACTTTTTGTTTTGATATTAGTTTTCATCAATTGGATACAAGTATCTTTCAAAATAACTTGAATGTTGACCACTTGCTCCAAAGAATTGACTTAAAGCTACTTTAGAAAAATTATCATTAAATAATTCTGAAGCCTTGAAGTCTTCATAGGCAGTGCGATTTGCGAAGCCAAAGTATATTTTATAAGTATTACCTTCTAAAGGTTTTAATAATCGATAACTTTTGAATCCAGCGAATGAATCAAAAGGTGCGCCTAAGTGCAATAATTTTTTCTCTAGTTGATTACTATGATCCTCTGAAGAGGGAATGAACAAAGCACAGTAGAAATGATTTTCGTTAAATTCTCCAACTTGGTAGAGTACATTGTAAGAACTAGGATGTTTTAAAACTGACTTATCTTCAGTTTCTTCTAAAATGACTGATGTATCAGAAGCAGAAAACTGAAATAGGTCATGATCTGGATTATTCAATTTAATTTGATTTAAGAATCCATATGTCCCATAAGATGTATATAAATTCATGATACAAACCTCCCTTGTTTTGTCTTATTATACGATTATAAAATTCCTTTTGCTACTGCAAAAGTTCAGATTTTCTAATTAAAAGTAATAGAATTCATCCTAAATTTACAAATTTAACTAAAAATAAAATTAAATATATAATTTAACGTTATTAGAATATCTAGGAATTACTTACCCGTTTTTTAATAAAAATAAAGTATATTTTTAAAGTTTATAAAGCTAGGTTTTATAAATAAAAGTACTATGTCTTTTTTATGACATTTAAGCATAATAAAATACGAAATTGTATACAATATGCTATTATAGATAAGAATGATTTTAATGTAGGAGGACGCTAGGGTGCATAGTAAAAACGATACGATATTAAAGACAATAAAAGGTGAATCAACGTCACACACTCCAGTTTGGTTTATGAGACAAGCAGGACGTTCTCAACCTGAGTATCGCAAACTTAAAGAAAAATATTCACTTTTTGAAATTACCCATCAACCAGAATTATGTGCGTATGTTACGCATTTACCAGTAGATAATTACAATACTGATGCGGCTGTTCTTTATAAGGATATTATGACACCTTTAAAACCCATAGGTGTAGATGTAGAAATTAAATCTGGTATTGGACCAGTGATTTCAAACCCTATTAAGTCAGTACAAGATGTTGAAAAATTATCTCAGATAGATCCTAAAAGAGATGTACCTTATGTTTTAGAAACAATCAAATTGCTTACAGAGGAAAAATTAAATGTACCGTTGATTGGTTTTACAGGTGCGCCGTTCACATTAGCATCTTATATGATTGAAGGAGGTCCTTCTAAAAATTATAATTTTACTAAAGCCATGATGTATGGAGACGAACCTACATGGTTTGCACTAATGGATCATCTTGTAGATGTGTCAATCACATATGTAGTCGCTCAAATTGAGGCTGGTGCTGAATTAATACAAATCTTTGATTCTTGGGTAGGAGCACTAAACATCCAAGACTATAACTATTATATCAAGCCAGCTATGAAGAAATTAGTGAGTGGTATCAAAGCTCATTATGATGTACCTGTGATACTTTTCGGGGTAGGCGCAAGTCATTTAATTAATGAATGGAATGATTTACCTATTGATGTTTTAGGTCTAGATTGGAGAACATCTATTAATCAGGCTGATCAAATGGGAGTAAACAAGACACTACAAGGTAATCTCGACCCTTCATTATTATTAGCACCATGGGATGTTATCGAATCACGACTAAAAGATATTCTTGATCAAGGAATGGCGCGTGGCAAGCATATATTTAACTTAGGTCACGGTGTATTTCCAGAAGTTCAACCTGAGACATTAAGAAAAGTGAGTGAATTTGTTCATAACTATACTCAAAAATAGTTCTTTCGAATATTTGGTGTCGCTCCAAACCTTATTAAAGTAACGATAACTATCAATTAAAGGAAGGTTTTATCAATGAGTAAAACAATTGGATTATTAGTGATGGCGTACGGTACACCATACAAAGAGAGTGATATCGAGCCTTATTATACTGATATTAGACACGGTAAAAGACCAACTGAAGAAGAACTACAAGATTTAAAACAACGCTATGAATTTATCGGAGGGTTATCACCTTTAGCAGGAACAACAGATCGACAAGCTGAGGCATTAACTAAAGCTTTAAATGAAACGTATGACAATGTAGAATTTAAATTATATTTAGGATTAAAACATATCTCTCCTTATATTGAAGAAGCCGTAGAAAAAATGCATAAAGATGGCATTGATGAAGCTGTAACAGTTGTGCTCGCGCCACATTATTCAAGTTTTTCAGTAGGTTCTTATGATAATCGCGCACAAGAAGAAGCAGATAAATATGGCATTAAATTGACTCATATTAAACATTATTATCACCAACCAAAATTTATTAAATATTGGACAGATAAAATTAATGAAACGTTAAATCAAATTCCGGAAGAAGAGCACGATGAAACAGTTTTAATCGTTTCAGCACATAGTTTACCTAAAGGTCTGATTGAACGTAATAATGATCCATATCCTAAAGAATTGCATGAAACAGCTCAAATTCTTAAACAAGACTCCAATATTGTTCATGTAGCAGAAGGTTGGCAATCTGAAGGAAATACTGGTACACCTTGGTTAGGACCTGATGTTCAAGATCTTACGCGTGAATTATATCAAGAACATCATTTCAAAAACTTTATTTATACACCAGTAGGATTTGTTTGTGAGCATTTAGAAGTGCTCTATGACAATGACTACGAATGTAAAGTAGTATGTGATGAGGTTGGCGCTAAATACTATCGTCCTGAAATGCCTAATACAAACCCGCTATTTATAGGAGCAATTGTTGACGAAATTAAAGCTCATTTTTAAAATTAAGTTAAAGCATTAATAAAGTGATGACAGAATTCCTCCAGTATAACGGGGGAATTCATTTTTTGAGAGAAATAAATTAAAAAATTTGATACATTTTCATGATAGATTCAGGTGGATTTGAAAGGAAGCGTGAAAAAGTTGAGTAAAAAAATTGCGATTATCGGCGCAGGTATTACTGGTTTATCGAGTGCGTATTTTATAAAAAAACAAGATCCAACTATAGAAGTAACGATATTTGAAGCCTCTAATCGTCCCGGAGGTAAAATTCAAACATATCGACATGAAGGGTATACTATTGAGTTAGGTCCAGAATCCTATCTAGGACGTAAAACTATCATGACAGATATGGCTAAAGATATTGGTCTAGAAAATGACTTAATTACTAATACTACGGGTCAATCGTATATATACGCTAAAAATAAATTATTTCCTATACCAGGCGGCTCTATTATGGGCATTCCAACAGATATAAAGCCATTTATTAAAACGAAGCTTATTTCTCCAATTGGTAAATTAAGAGCTGGAATGGACTTGTTTAAGAAACCGATTCAAATCGAGGATGATATTTCTGTCGGCGATTTTTTCAGAAAAAGACTAGGAGATGAAGTATTAGAAAATCTGATTGAACCTTTAATGGGTGGCATATATGGTACTAATATTGATGAATTAAGTTTAATGAGTACATTTCCAAACTTTAAAGAAAAAGAAGAACAATTTGGCAGTTTGATTAAAGGAATGAAAGATGAGAAAGAACAACGTATTAAACATCGCCAACTATACCCAGGAGCACCTAAAGGACAATTTAAACAGTTTAGGCATGGTTTAAGTTCATTTATTGAAGCATTGGCAGAAAATGTTCAAAATAAGGGAGTAAATATTCGTTACAATACTCAAGTACGTGACATTAAAGTTTCTCAGAAAGATTATGAAATTTTACTCGAAGATAGTAGTGAAACATTTGATGGGGTACTTGTTACTACACCACAACAAGTATTTATGGAATGGTTTAGCCATGATCCTGCCTTTGATTACTTTAATAAGATGGACTCGACTACTGTTGCAACAGTGGTTATGGCTTTTGATGAAAAGAATATAGAGAATACGTATGATGGTACTGGATTCGTTATAGCTAGAACGAGTCAAACAGATATTACAGCTTGTACTTGGACTTCGAAAAAATGGCCGTTTACTACACCTGAAGGTAAAGTATTAATTAGAGCTTATGTAGGTAAACCAGGCGACACTGTAGTAGATGACCATACTGATGATGAAATTGTATCAATTGTTCGTAAAGATCTAAGGAAAATGATGACATTCAAGGGTGATCCTGACTTTACGATAGTGAATCGTTTGCCTAAAAGTATGCCTCAATATCACGTAGGGCATATAAAAAATATCAAGATAATTCAACAACATATAAAGAATACTTATCCTAGATTAAGAATTACTGGAGCACCTTTTGAAGCGGTAGGTTTACCTGATTGTATTCAACAAGGAAAAAATGCTGTTGAAGAAATTTTAGAAGAAATTTAGATGTTGTAAAACACTTTAATGAGAATGGGATGATTTAAATCTAAGAAGCGGTGAGATAGATAAATCATTTGAATATCATTTCTTTTTAAAGTGTTTTTATTTTAAAATAAGAATTAAATGAATCAATCGTTGAATGAGGTGTTGAAAAATGACTGACGTGATTATAATCCATTCAAAATATGGGAATGCCACAAATCATTGGTATGAGTGGTTAAAGCATAATTTAACTTTAGAAGGTTATCATGTGACGTTGTTTAATTTAGAGGCAGATGATCATGCAAAAATTGATGAATGGGTAAGACAAATGAAAGAACAAATTGAAATTCGTAAATATGATACTTATTTTGTAACCCATGGTTTTGGTACGATAGCTGCACTAAAATATATTGAGGGGACTCATCATCATATTGAAGGATTGTTTAGTATTGCAGGTTTCAAAGAAGATGCCCATGATATTGATGAGAATGTCAACTTAGAGGGCATATCAATAGATTATGAAAAAGTTAAATCTCAAGTCGATCATTTTTACGGACTTACATCTAAAGATGATAAATATGTTTCTTATAAAGAGACTAAAAGGTTAATGGATACGTTGGAAGGTAAGATTCGAATAGTCGATGAAGGTGGACACTTTTTAGAGGATGAAGGTTTTAAAACATTTACTTCTTTACAATCTAGAATGCAAGGTTACATGACTAAGTAAGTATATATCTAAAGGTAGAGCACAAGTTGTCTAATAGGTGATTATCAAGGTATCTCATATATCTTTTAGTAAAGAATAATATAAAAAGATATATGAGGTTGATTTTTACACAATTTAATTCCAAAACAATATTGACGAAATGTGTTGGAGTTTATATACTAATAAAGTACTTAATTAAAGCGTCATTCATTTCAATTATTGCAAATAGGTTTGAAGTTGAAATGAACAAAATGTTAATTTTCTTTAAAAAAGTATTGACATTGTAAAGAGGAAAATGGTAAGATTATAAGGTAGTCAAAAATAATATTAGCGCGGGATGGAGCAGTTCGGTAGCTCGTCGGGCTCATAACCCGAAGGTCGGTGGTTCAAATCCGCCTCCCGCAATATTTTCTTTATAGGTCTCGTAGTGTAGCGGTTAACACGCCTGCCTGTCACGCAGGAGATCGCGGGTTCGATTCCCGTCGAGACCGCCATTACTTTTTATTATGGTTCAGTAGCTCAGTTGGTAGAGCAATGGATTGAAGCTCCATGTGTCGGCAGTTCGACTCTGTCCTGAACCATTCGCTATTTTTGGCGGTTGTGGCGAAGTGGTTAACGCATCGGATTGTGGTTCCGACATTCGAGGGTTCGATTCCCTTCAACCGCCCCATAATCGTATTACACAGTGCGGGTGTAGTTTAATGGCAAAACCTCAGCCTTCCAAGCTGATGTTGTGGGTTCGATTCCCATCACCCGCTCCATTTTATTAATCCACAGTAGCTCAGTGGTAGAGCTATCGGCTGTTAACCGATCGGTCGTAGGTTCGAATCCTACCTGTGGAGCCATGGCTCCTTGGTCAAGCGGTTAAGACACCGCCCTTTCACGGCGGTAACACGGGTTCGAGT
>VNIU01000212.1_pt1 | contig 30945 bp, 18 predicted proteins | sample 7248601 | NCBI WGS metagenome assembly VNIU01 (sample SAMN12251564, study PRJNA551026) | human skin metagenome | isolation source: skin samples from healthy patients and patients infected with Netherton Syndrome | host: Homo sapiens | place: France:Paris
TCACTAATATTTTAAGAATTTAAAGTAAACAAATAAAGTAGGTTTAAATATTATTCTCGTTTAAACCTCTAATACAAAAAGAGAATAAATTATAAGAGAGATCCTCTTATACTATGAAAGAGTAAAAATACTCGAATGATAATGATATTAATTTATGGAGGCCTTAATGGCTATTGAAAACGGTTTTATTGACAATGTATATTTTTTCTACACTCGTATACAAGAACCAACTAATAAATGGGAAAGCGAAGAAAAAGAATGGAAAACTACTGTAGTAGTATCTCAAGCTGACCTTAAAGATTACACTAAGAAATATCCTTCTGTAAAATATAAAATGTTACCTAATGATGAGTTTATTGAAAAATATCAAATGGATCCTCCGTTCCCAGATCAACCAATTCAATATATCTTAAACTTTAAGCAAAATGTTCTTAAAGCTGATGGTACTCCAATCGCTGAAAGTATGATTCCTAAAGTTATCTTAGAAGATGCTTCTGGAACTGTATATGATGTTACCAATAAATATTTAGTAGGTAATGGTTCAAAAGGTAAAGTATTTTATGTAGCCTTTGATACTAAATATGGTAAATTCCCTAAATTACATTATATTGTCGTAAACAAATTAGTTAAGTTTGAAAGAGATACTGGTTATAATGCTTTAGCAGCTGCTAAAGAACTTCCAGATGATATTGATTTATCTTCTGTAATTGTTGACAATGCTTCGTCAACTGAAGCTAGTGCTTCTGCTACTCCAGCAGCTAAAACAAGTCCAGTGCCTAAAGACGACACTTTACCATTCTAAATTTAACAATGAAAGAGAAAACTCTCTTTCATTTTTTAGTAAATTTGAAATTATAGTTTACTAAAAAATGAAAGATATTAACTTAAGGTAAATTATGACAGATAGAAATCCAATTATAGAAATAGAAATAAATAATAAAATTTTTAAAATTCAAACTATAGGTGATCCTCATTTTGGTAAATCTTTTAAAACAGGTATAAATACTTCTAAGATTGGAATTAGAGAAGAGCTTCAATTTAATGATTTTATTAATCTTTTAAATACTCCTGATGTAAATGAGTATATTATAATGGGTGATTTATTTGATAAATTTAATATTTCTAATGAAATTTTATTAAAAGTTTATAATAGTTTAATTGAATCTTTTAAAGACAGACCAGAAGTTAAATGTCATATCTTATGTGGTAATCATGATTTATCAAAAAATAAGAATAAAAATTCTAGTTTTGAAGTATTAAAATACTTAATAGATAATAATTCAGATATTAATAATATCTTTATTTACACTGAACCTTGTCTTTATAATTACAAGGACAATATTTATTTTTATTTTGATGCTTATAATCCTTTTTATCAAGATTCTGAAATAAATATAAATTTACCAGAGACAGATAATTTTAAATTATACTCCTTTGGACATTGGGATGATCCTCGTCAAAGTACAGGATACTTACCTTCACAGACCCTCCTAGATGGCTCTGTAATGCTCGTATCGGGCCACTATCATGTACCTGAGAGATTTACCCATAAAGGTATTCCGTTCGTCTATACGGGCTCTCTGCAGCCATATTCTCATGCAGAAGATCCAGATAAAATTTTGTATGAAACTTTTGATTATTTAGATTTAGAAAATATTTTTACAGAATTGGATGGTTTTAATGAATTAGTTCATCAAACAACTATCAATAATTTAAAATTAAAAAATGTAAGAATAAATTGTTATCCTGGATATATTTTCCCACATAATCTAGATAGTTTATCTTTTATATATAATAACATATATCAAAATCAAAATTCTGAAGTTACACAAGAAACAGATAATAGTACAATAACAGATTTTACAACTATGTACTTAATGAAGTTAAAAACAGAACATGAAATTGAAGATAAAGTTTTGATACAAATAAATAATTTTTTAAAGGATATTGATAGCGATGTTTCAATCGATCTTGATTAAAAACAGTTTTATCTCTAAAGATATTTTCATTGAATTTGAAGATGGTTTAAATATTTTATCTGCTAAAAATGGTTTTGGAAAGTCTACCATTTTAGAAATGTTAAATTACTCTCTATTCGGTACACAAGCATTGAGAAGTTCTGTTACAGATTATCCAAAAGATTTTGAAGTAATTTGTAAAATTCTTATTAATTCAAGACTGTATATTATTAATAGAACAGTTAAAAATTCTTATGTAGTATCAGATGATGAAGTTATAGTTACTGGTATAACTCCAGTAAATGCTTTTATAAAAGAATTATTAAATTATGATTATAAAGTATTTTCTTTGACAAATTTTGTTCAACAACAAAATCTATTGAATCTGACTTCTTGCTCTCCTGCTGTTTTATCAGACTTAATAGAAACAATAAGTGGTATAAATTCTTCTGAAAAATTAGAATTATATTTAAAATCAAAATTAACAGAACTACGAGTTGAAAAGAAATCATTAATTGCTACTAAAAATAGTTCTAATTTAGAGTCTTCGTTCAGTATTAATGAAGCATACGAAATGCTATTAAAAATTGATGATGATTATTTAAATACTACTCAATTATCTTTGAAATTGTTAAACTCAAGATTATCGAATATTAAAGAATCAATAAATCAATTTGAAAAATATTTAATATCGTATGAAAATATTTTAGAAAATTTTAAATTATTTGATAATTATGAAGATATTTCTTCAGAAGAATTAACATCAGTTTTAATTGATATTCAAAAATATGAAACTCAATTAGAGAACGAGATTAAATATAAGAAAAATATTTATAAGCCTGATGAAGAATATTCTAAAGCTTATCTTGAAGAACAAGAATCTTTAATAAACGGGTACAAAGAATATACTACTTATCTCAAATTGAAAAATGAATTAGATGAACATTTGATTCAATGTCCTAATTGTGATCATAAATTTTATAATGCTGACTACTCTTTAAAAGAAGTTGAAGAGCCTTTAAAACCTGTTTTAAATTTGCAAGAGATAAAGATACATAAGAAGTGGCTAGAAGATAAAGATTTGTATTATTCTTTAGAAAATTCTATAAACAATATAAAAAATATATTAGAAGATTTACCTTCTGCAAAAGAGATACAATTAAAATTAAATACTTTAAATAACTATTTATCTTTAAAGAATAAGTATAGTGATCTTATTAGTGAGATCAATGCTAAATTATTAGAAGTTAAGTATGAAAATACAGATTTATCTGAAAATAATTATAAAGAAATACTGGAACTGTATATAAGTAACTTAAAAACAGAACAAGATGAGTTAATGAATAATATACATTTCAATGAATCTATTTATATTGATATGGTAAAGTATGTTGCTGATAAAAATGCTAATAAGACTCTTTTAGAAAATTTATCCAAAATAGATAATTTAATAGATATTAATCAAAATAAATTTAAACAGTATGATTTATTGTTAAAAACTTTGTTGCAAGTAAAAAAACAAATACAATCAGATACTTTACCAAGAATTAATCTTTTAGCTTCTAATCTTATAAAGTCTATCACCAATGGTGAAAGATCCGATATTAAACTTACTAATGATTTTAAAATAGAAGTAGATGGTAAATCTGTAAATGTTGTTGAAGTCTCAGCTCAAGTCATAACAAATATTAGTTTAAGAGTTGCTTTATTGGATACTTTTTATAGGGATAATTTTTTAGTATTTATTGGGGATGAGATTGACGCACCTCTTCATGAGGACAGGTTCAATTATTTAGAAGATTGTTTAGAGAATTTAACTAAAATTGGTTATCAAATTATTTTAGTCTCACATAAAGAATTTAATATAGGAAATAATATTAACTTACATCGTTTATAATATGAGCTTAAAAATTTTAACTTTGTTTGTAAATAATGTTGAGTATGACGATCACGAACATACTCAACTTTTTATCGACTACGCTACATACTTTAAAAATTTAACAGATTATAAAATATATAAAAATTATCCTAAATCTGTAGATAATTTATTTAAAGATAAATATAGTTTAAATAATAAAGAATTATTTAAAGTATTTTATTTTAATTTATTTAGTAATAAAAAAGAATTAATAAGATTAGTTAAGGATAAAGTTTTTATTTATCCTTTAGTTCTTATACTTTTAAAATTGAATTTTGAAAAATTAAAGAATTATATAAATTTATTTTTATCTAATTTGAATACTATCACTTCTTATAGTATGTTTAATATTAACTATTCAAACAAATCATTTAAAATTTTTCTAAAAGATTTTTATTTTAAATTTACCAATAATGTATTAGAAATATTAGAGTATTTAAATACTACTAGTTTAAATGCTAACAATGATTGTTTAAATAATGTTAGCGCAGATATGCAGATTTCATCTTACTATCAAAGATATAAGGATTTATTTTATGTGTATATCAAGGATAAGGAGCTGGAAAAGATTGAGAAGAAAGTTCTACTCCAAGTTTCGTCTCCACCGCTCTTATCCAAGTATTAAATGTTGTTATATCTACTCTGTTTCGATTAGCAACTAAAAGTTTTTCAATTAACATCTGTTGATTTTTTACTTTTGCTTCTAGTTCATCTAGTCTCTTATCGAAAGTAATTCTTTCCTGTGTGCCTTGAACTTTATAAGTTATTATTAGTTCAAGGCCGTCTTTAAGGTTATCTAAAATATTTAGATACTTCCCACCTATTTCAGAAATATTTACTGTTACTACTTTATTATCTTCATAATAAAATACTTTTACAGTGTTTGGTAAATATTGTTCTGTTACTTCTATAATACTTTCTGTATTAAAAAATACAACTGTTTCTTTTTTATCTTTCATTACACACCTCTTACCGTCAATGTGGATACATACACAGGGTTATTTTGTTTTAAAGTTTTTAAAATAATTTTAATTTGTATTGTCTCTACTAAAATATTTTTATATTTGAAATATATAAATAGATCATTATTGTTATATTTTTCAAGATACATAGATTGGTTTTCAAAATATACATTAGGCTTAATTTCGTTAAGAAGTATATCTCCTTCTGTAAAAAGTTTTAAAAACAAAGATTCATTTTTGTTTGAATTCTTTATTAAAATATCTCCGTTAGTTTTATCTTGTAAAGTTAATTTATCTTCTTCTACATTTATTATTTTGTATTGTTCTAAATTTTCTTTTTGATTCCATAAAAGAGAGTCTACTGTGAATTTATTAAAACCTTTAGGTATTGATAAATCATTTTGGTTTTCAATTAATATATTGTTCAAATAAAATTTATCTGTTTTATTAAGCTTTATATTTACATCGTTTTTACAATAAAAATAAAATTCATTATTTATTAATGTGTATATATTATCTCCTAATTTATATTCAAAACTTTTATCTATGTCTATAGAGTTAGGTTGTAGATCTGAAAGTAAAAATACAGTTTTATTTGATAATTCTACAGAGTCAGATAATTTTAAATTACTATATTCTGTGTCAGTATAAATAATAGAATCTATATCTAGATTTTTTTGTTTATTTAACGGTCTAATTAATTTAAATGGTTTTTTATTTATAGAAATATAATACTGAATATCGCTGTATTTATTAGAATAATTATCACAGGTATTAATACCTATTTGTTTTAAATTTTGATTTATACTTATTAGTTTTGTTGTAATTTCGTTTTCTAATTCAAAATTAAATTTTGTAATATAAAATTCTTGTATTATAAACTCTTTATATTTGTTATCATCGAATCGTATTATAATAGAATTCATATCTTCGTTTATAGGTAAATTAATTTTATTGGTTATTTTATTTTCTATTATTTTTTTACCGTAGCTATCTAGTATAGAAATATTATCTGTTTTATTTAAAGTTATATTTAAAAATCCGCTTATTATAGAAGTGTTAAAATTAATTTCTATCTCTTGATAAGGGTAGTCATAGTTTTTAAATATTTGCAATTTATTATCACTAAACTTAAAGTCAGTGTTTTTTAGGCTTGTTATATTTTTAACATCTAAATTAATTTTTTCTGTTTGAGAAGTTTTATTAACTTTATTAGTTAAAATTCCATCTTCAAATGTCATTGACTCTGGATTTATAAAATAATTTTCTTCAAGCGGTATATCGAAAGCATAAGATTCATTAACGAATTTTTTATCTCCAAAAATTGCAGAATTTATTTTCATATCTGTTTCTATGATTTTATTATTAAGCTCTGAAAGTTTTGTTTTTATGTAATCATTTAATTTAGTTATTTCGCTATTATGAAATTTATTTTTTTCTTCTATATAGTTAAATAAATCTATTGACTCTAGCTCTTCTTCATCTAGCTCGTTATTGAATTTTGATATTATAAGACTTTTTTTCATATGCTATTCTCATTGTTAGTAATATAATTTATTTTTAAATTATTAACTATTGGTGTTATATTTCTATGATGCATATTTTCATTTTTATATAAGAACGAAATATATGAATTTTCTTTGAAATTTTTTATATTAATAGTTTTATTAACAATATTGTATTCTTCTCCACTCAACTGATATGCTTGTTTTCCAGTAGTTAAGATATTATCAAAATTATAACTAACATTTATAGCTTCATCTAAATCTTCTGAAAAATATATTATACTGTTTGCATAATCTATACTATATAATTTTTTTGGATTAGTGTTGTTAAATGTGTAAGAAATTAATAAATCAGTATCTACTAAAGATTCAGGACTAGATATATCTAAAAAATATTTATTATTTTCTTGTCTTAATTCTATATTTATTTTCTTTATATTTTGAGACTGATTAATAAAAGATAAACTTTCATTTACTATACTATCTTCCGATAATTCTACTGTATAGTTAAATACATAATCTGCTATATGTATTTTTATTTGTTTAGTTAACAATTCTAAGAATTCTTTATAACCATTGTTATAAGGTATTTCTATTAAGTTTTTATTATCAACTAGTACAGAACCTTTTACAAGATTACTTTTTAACAGTTTTGCAACTTTAATATTTGATTCTATTCTTTCTATTTTTGTTTTTATACTGTTTTTATAATCTTCTATAGAAGTTATTACAGAATAGTTATCATTAGTACTCGAAATAAAATCTTTTGTATATAATTTTTTATATTCTAAATCGTATACAGTTATTTCTGTGTCTAAATTATTCTTTACAATTTTATTGTCTATTAAACCTACTTCATAATCATTTAAAGGATATAAAGGATATATTTTAGAAAGATTTTCTATTTCTTCGAACAAGCCTGAGTCTAATAAAGATACATAAAATATTTCATCTTTTTCAAATGGGGTTATTTCACAAATTAAGTTTTTAAAACTATCTAATAAATAAATGTTAGAATTTTCTTCTACAGTATATAGAACATCTATTGCACTATTTATAAAACCTAACGTTAAATCTATTTTAATTTCTTTATCTTTTTGTTTTAAGTAGTAAATAGATTGTTTAGAGTCTTCTTTTAAAGGTATTACATATTTAGAATTATCTTGATTGGTTAAATCTTTTTTTAATTTATTTATTTTAAAACTATATATTTGTTTAGTTGAAATATCGACATCGTTAAATGGTATTATTTCGCCTGTTATTCTTTTTTCTTTAGTCTTTAAATCCACTGATAAATAATTGTGAATACTTTCAGGTATTTTTGAGACTGCTGTTTCTAAGAAACCTTTTATTTGATACACATTATTTATAATAATATATTCTCCATTATTATACATATCTTGATAATTGAATATATTAGTTTTACTTGTATTCCCATAATTATTAGAGCTTATGTTTTCATACAAAGAAAGTGATGTGTAATCGTATAAACTTGTATCAAAATTTTGAGTATAAAATATTTCCCTGTTTACTTTTGCAGAAGGATTATAAGTCTCTTTTATAGCTCTCATTTTGATTTTAAAATATAATTTTTTAATATCTTCACTAGTTTTTATAGAATTTTCGTTAAATGTATTAAAAGAGATAATTTTATTTATTTTATCAGCATTATAACTATTACTAATATCCAATGGAATCCAAGATTCATTATTATAAGATATTTCAAAATTTACATAGTTTATATCTGTATCAGCTTCAGCACCTATTTTTAATATAGGGTCAGTTTCATTTAAAGCTTCTAATATAATCTCTCCTTCATCTACATACTCTATAAAGTTTACTTCTAAAGAATCTAGTATTAGATCTGCACCTATATCTTCAAAAATTATATTAATATTATCTGCATCTGTAGCTTCTAAGTCTAACAAATATACGTTACTAATATTTTTATTAATATCGGTATTAAATCCATATCTATTATTATTTAAAATTTTTATATTTCTTTTTTCTTTGTTTTTGTCTATATAAAATATTTCTGAAATATTAGGATAAGATATTGTTTTATTATTTAGTTTTAAAGAAATATTATTAAAAGCATATATTTCGTTATACTTTATTGCCAAAGTATATTTATAGTTATTTTCTTCTGTTGAAATACATATAGGTAATTTTTTTATTAGCAGGTCGTCAAACTCAGCTAGTTGTGTTTTATTTGCATTAAAAACTCTAAAAGGTTTGTTAGATATAATATTGTTTAATTTTTGCTTTACTTCAATTTTATAACTTACTAAAGATTTTAATTTAAATGCATTAGTGTTTTTATCAAAGATTATATTATTATTAGACACTTCTTTTAATTGACTTGCAGTTTTATAATAAAAACAATTACCTGAAATAACAATTAAATTTGATAATTTATCTGCTAACTTTGAAATAAAATCTACATTACTAGGCATAGTATTTAAAAGATTTAATTGTATATTTGCAAGATTTATTAAATTATTATTGTAGTTATTTTTAAAAAATTCAAAATCAAATTCTGAATAATCGTTTTGTCTGTTAGTTTGTAACATAACCAAAGATTCCTCTAATTATCGGTGATTCAAGATCGTTTATCAGGTTATACATACTGATAGATAAAGTTACGGTAAATTCTTCTGCTGTTATTTTTGATATATCGAAAACTTTATTACCTAAATATTTAATATAGGATTCATCTGTTGAATATTCTTTAACAAGTGTAAAAGTTTCGCTTGCTGTATTATCTTCTAATAATACTTCATTATTATTATCTAAATTAAAATAAACAACTTCATTTTTTAATTTACCTTTTTCATTACTTTTTATATTTAATTTTAATGTGCATTTACATTCTTCTGGTAAGTCGTAATCAATAACAAGTTTAAAAAGATTACCTGCCTTTCTAAATACTTTATCATCTAGTACAGTATTACCACTTTTATAAAAATTCATTTTCATTAAATCTAAACTAGTGAAATTAAAATTATTAGTGTTAATATTATCAGTATGTACTTCTATCTTATATGTATTTTTTGGAATTTCAATTAAAGATTGGTTTGAAATAAATACAATTTCATTATTATTTCTATCCATAAAAGAAACACGTTTTAATAATGTATTCGAAGAATCCAATATATTTACTCTTAACAGAGTATCTACAATTTTATCTGGTAGTTTATATGTTTCTATAACATTAATTTTATTTCTTTCTATACTCTTTGCTAGCAAGTTTTTAATCTGATGTTTTCTTGGTAAGCTCAAACCTTCTAAAAAGTTATCATATAGATTTCTATCTTTTATTTCAAATGTTGTAAAATCTTCTATAAAGTTTTCAGAAGCCTCGTTTGTATTAAGTTTCTGGTATCCTTCAGATAATTTTTCTAGTTTGTCTAATTTTAAATAAAAATTGTAAAACATTTTTTCTATGTCTAGTTTAATTAATTCTAGACTGTTATCCAAAAAAGAAACATTATCTACCAATGTATTTAATTTTCTTTTATTAAGATAATTAATAGAATATCTTTCTAATTCCTCTATATTTTCTTTATTTTTATACTCTAACAAGGATAGGGATACTATATGATCTCTATAATTATCTAAGAATTCTTTTATAGCCATTTTTAAGTCCGATTGGTTCGTATTTCTTTATAGTTTATATTGTCAAATGTTATTTTTGAAATTCCTTCTGAATTGAAATTTTTAAAATCAAATGAATCTATATATTTACTATTATAACTATAATCTACAAATTTTGCTTTTTTTATTCTTTCATTTATAGGTTTTGTAATGTTATAAGTATTCATATAAATATATTTAGAATTTTCACTATTGATTTTTAAATAAACATATTCTTTAGATACTGATGTCATTTGAAAATATAAATTGTTTAAGTTGTTTAAATTCTCGTTAAATTCTTTATAAGAGTTAATTGTTCCTTTTAAAAAATCATTTTTATTTATATCTATATTTTCTTTTAAATAATTATTAAATATGATTTCAACTTTATTTGGATCTAATATTTTAAATATTTTAAAAATATAATTAGTTTTATCTCCTAATACAATAGATCCATTTTCTAAGATATTAAAATATTGAACATCGGAGTAAAGAGGAAGACAATGGGAAGAGTTAGAGACATCTACTGTATCAGTAGAAAAAGACATATTGAGATGTTTAGATACATAAGGGGCAGAACTGTTAATTTTAAATTCTAAATAATTATTAGGTTCTTTTGCTTTATACTTAAAAAATTCAACGTTAGAGTCTATGCAACGTATTTGTTTTTCATCTTTTTTAAAATAAAAGCTGGGTATATACATTAAATATTCATTTAAAATTTGAGGTTTAAAAACATCATCATTAAAAACTAATTTAGCATCTGGAGGTGTCTCAACTTCTATATAATCTGATCTATAAATTATTTTGCATTGACTGATATCTATAACATTTTCTGTAAACATATAATCTGTTTCAGAGTTATAATAATAAGCTTTACTGTTAGTATAGAAATTATTGTTATAATAAATTACATCATTTATTTTTAAATTAAATTTAATATCAAATAAACCTACTTCTTTAGAAGTTTTTATTACATATTTGTAAATATTATCCTCTACTTCTATATTTGAAATATCAAAATTTAGACTGTTTACTTTATATACAATTTTATTTTTAAATACTTTAGTTTCATATATTTTAGGTTTAGAGTCTATCTCTATATCAGGGTTTACAATAACTCCAAGGTCAAACCAACCTTGGAGTTTATTTAAATATAAGTCTGCGCAAGAAGGATCTTTTACAGACTTTAATTTACTTTTAAACGGTGATATTTTATATGTTAATGTATATGTTTTTTTAATCATAGTTAAATCCTTATGCGTATACAGCTCTTCTTGCAATTATATCTACACCTACGAAACCTTTATCATAGTCTGACGCAGATCCTGCATAGATTAAATCTTTAAATACTAAAGTATCTACCATTACAGGGTTATTAAAAATTGATACGCCTTCTACTACAAAGTTATCTAGTCTAACAAAATTACGTTCTGGTATAGAGTTCGCTATTTGGATTGCTATTGGGTGAGTGTTTGCTAGTATATTAGCAGGAGCTTGAATTTTGTTTTTACCCTCTAATCTATTTATTTTTAGATTATCTGCTTCTAAATTAGCTTCTGTTGCTTTAATCCCTTGGCTATTTATTATTACAGACCCATTACCAAATACTAAATCTTGACCTACAGATACATTTTTAATAATTTCTAAATCTTTAGATACAGCTAAACTTCCAGAAATATTGTTGTAAGCATTTGAGTCTGTAAGATCTAAAGAAGTAAATTTAGCATTACCTGCAACTAAACTAGTGTTTAATGCCATCGCTAAACTATTAGTAATATTTAAATTTGCTATATTAGCAGTATTTACTATAGATATACTTTCACTTGTTACATTTGAAGCTGTTATAGAGTTGGATACATCTAAGTTTTGAGAAATAGAGGCTGATTTAAAATTAACATTTGAGTTAAATTGTGCAGAAGATTCTACATTTAAAGAGCCCATTATTTTAACATAAGAGTCTGTTTCTATACCATTCTTATTATAAAGCTTCCCTGATATTTCTGTATCATCTGCCACTCTTAAAGAGTTGTATATTTTTAAAGGAGAACTTAAAGTTATATCGGTAGTATTGAATTGTAACTTACCGTTTATTTGAATAATACTATCAGCATTACCTAAAGTTATATTTTTCCCTAAAACTTCTGCACCACTTGATACAGATAATTTACCTCGACAAACAACTTCTTCTATCGTATATAAACTTCTAGAAATAATAGAACTATTTACATTTAAGTTACTAGTTATTTCAGTATTCCCTTGAACTGAAAGAGAGTTTTTAATTACAGCTTTTCCTTGTAAATCTAAAGAACCTGCTACACTTAAATCTCCTAAATTATCTATAAAAGCAGTTTTAAGTCCTTCTATATCGATATTTTTAGCTTTTAATACACCATTAACAGATAGCCCTTGATTAACATTTAATCCTTCGTTTACGGATATAGTACCATCTACAAATAAATTTCCACCTATATCAACATTTTTATCAAGAATAGTTCCGCCTTTTACTTCTAAGGTTTTAGCTTCTATTCTTGCTTGAGAGATTAATTCATTTGTTAATCTTAAATCATTTTTAAAATTAACTTCTGAAGTAAAAGTAGCCTTACCGTTAACTTTTAAAGTATCGTTTACTTCTAAACTTTCTGTTTCACTTTCACCAGTTATTATTAAAGCTTCACCTGCTAAAGTTCCGTTTACAACTAAATCTTCTGTAATAGTTGTATTACCATCTACAGATAAGTCACCTTTTGTATTAAACGTACCAGAAGTAACTTCTTGATAAACTAAGTTATTACACCCTTCTGTATCTGAAGCTAAAGGTTGTACTAAGTGAATACCTTCTGCTGATTCAAAGATAGTTAAACCGCTAGGACAATTTTGTTCAGGACCTACAACAGATAACTTAGTAGAACCTATAGAAATACCGTTCTTAGCATTACCTGTAGAGGGAGCTACGTTAATAGAAGAAGCTTCTATTTTCCCAGTATAAAGATCTTGTCTAAACCATTTACTTAAATCACTTATGTTTCTTTCAGCGGAAGGGTCGTTGTAACCAAATAAAACTCCATTACTGCTTATTTTTTTATTTGTAGGTTTTAAAAAATAAACACCTGAAGTAACATCAGATTCTAAAAATAAATTTTTATCCCCTTCTGTAGCTGTAGCTCCAGAGTTAGAAGATATAAATTGTTTAAAAGTTGGTGAATTATTTTCGGAATCTTTGAAGGTTATACCAGTATTTTTTCCACTACCTATAAAATTTAAAGAACTTTCATCTTGAACAAATGAGAATTTATCATTTAAATTTGTTAAATAGTTTTTAGAATCCAATACTATCTTATCATTATTTCGCAATAAATAATTTGAAGCATACAGCTGTTGACTATAAAGGTTATTTGTATTTAAGTCTGATGAGAAATTAAAAGCTAAACCTTCTCCACCACTTACATCAAAATTATCTGATGTTTTACTTTTACCAAATCTAAAACCGTTAATACTAATTTCTGAAACTACTACATTTTTTAGATTAGATAAAGTTGTAGTTTCTAATGTATCTACTTTAATATTTGTTGCTTCTATAGGAACAGTAGATTTTATAATAGCTTGATTATTTTCTATTAGTTTTTTTGATATACTTGTGTTACCGTTAGAATCTTTTTTAAACTCTACATTTCCTATTGATACTTTATTAGAAGTTAAATCATTTACAATTCCAGTTTGAATTGAAGTTGTGGTGATATCTGCAGAATTTAAAGTTACTTTGCTTTTAAAGTCTATTATACTTTTTGAGTTATCTGTCCAAACAGAAACACCTTTTGTTAAAGTATTTTCTTCAAGTATAACGTCTCCAATTTTTAAACTTTTTATTTCAGCATTACTTTTAACCTGTAAGTTATCTGTTTTAACAGTATATTTATTAGAATAATCGTTAGAAGTAATATCCAATACTTTAGCTTCAGGTTCTATTTTTAAACCTCTAGAGTAATCAGAATATATAAAAGTATTATTTAAACTTAGACTATATTTTGAAGCACCTTTTGTAAGTATTTTTAAACCGTTTAAGGTTCCGCCAGAAGATAATAATAGAGCTTGTTCTATTTTATTAAAATTTAAAGCATGCCCTAAGTCTGGATCACTGAATATTAATTTATTTGAATCCTCATCAAAACCTTTATATTTTTCACCATCAGCTGAAAGAATTCTAGAAATAAATAACTTACCTAACATAGAGTTTTCATATACACCGTCTAAAGATGCATTATGACCTTCTCTGTTTAAATATTGAGGAAACGAATAATTAGGTATTTTATGATTTTTATAAGATATATTCTTTACATTTACAGTTCTATTTACAATGTCTCTTATATCAATATTTTTTGAAATATTACTATTAGAGTGGTTGTGATTTAAAAATTCTACGTACAAATTATTAAGCAGTTGAGTAATAGATGTATTGTTAACATACACTGCAAAAACAGTGTTAGTATTAAAATTTAAAGTATTTGATTTAAATCCTACTTTATTACTTTTTATAGAGTAAGTGATAACATCAACTTCTTGCCAATTTACACCATCTTCGCTAGAGAAAATATGTAAAATAGAGTTTAAATCACTTATATGATTATTTAAACTATCGCTTATATTAGTGTCATAATCTAATTCATAAGATGATTTTGATGTTTGTGTCGCAGTTAAGTACCATTCCCCTGTTTCTTTTTTAAAAACATTTGGTAGTATCTTTTCATTATTAAGATCAAAAGTCGTACAGTTATATATAGCTGTAATTGCTATAGAGCTGCCTGGCTGAACTTTAACATTTAAAGTTATAACTTTACCTTCAATTTTATATTGATCGTAAGCAGTAAAATCTGATAAATTATTTATCTCTGTTAGGTTTATATTATTTGAATTGTACAGATAACTTAAAGATAAACTAGAAGTGTCTGGAATATTTTCTAAAACTATATTAGATTCTGTTTCTAATATATTATGTGTTTCTGTGACTTGTTTTGTAATTTTATGTTGTTTGAGGTCCTTGAATATTGGGTTTCCAATAGCTTCTTTATAAGAAGTAATTATATTAGGATGTATATCTAATCTTTCTGATATCTTATTAAAAGCATCACTAACCTCTAACGCTAAATCCTCTACAGGTGAAGTTGAAGAACCTATAGGTTGCACTGTATGTTGAAATAATTCATTCATATATTAAATCCAAATTATATGTTAAAATTTATATGTGGTATTAGTTTAGATAATTCTTCTTTTTTATCTTCAAATGTAGCATTAACTAATATTAATTTTTCTGTAGTTTGTTCATTGTCTTTATAGTTTAATAAAATATCTGTTTTGTAAGGCAAAATAAAATACGGTCTCAAAAATTCTTCATGGCTATTAAGTAAAAGATTAAAATCTTTTTGTTCTTCAGTACCATCAGAAGATATTATAAATTGAGGAATATATTCGTTATTTTCTAATTTATAGACAATGTATTTATTATCTGTATCTAAATTATTTTTAGAAATTAGAGGAGAAAAAGTATCATCTAACATTATCTCCAAATTATTTGAAGGGTAATTCAAAAAATTGTAAAGAACGTTGTCATTATATTTTACTTTATATTTAGATTTTACTTGTATTAGATTTTCAGATTGAAGTTTAATAAAGTTTGGAGTTATAGTAAAATTATTTTTATTTGTTACTTTTTTCGGGTAAAACTTATAAAAACCGTTAGACAAATAAAGCACATCTTTATAACTTAACTCTACATTGTTGTTTAAATTTTCATAAAAAGGTTTTACAGCGTCAACAGCTGCAAGAAGCTCATCTTCTTTTACAGTTTCAAAATTACTTTGTTTAGAAGTTATCACTTCGTTATCTTTTCTTTTAATTAAAATATGAGAATATTTTTCGAAGTCAGTTACAGGTGTTTTATTATGAACTGGAACTAAATATTTAAAATATCTTTCATAAAACATTTTAAAATTATTTAGATATTTTGGTTCTTGCAGTAACTCTAAAAATAAATCAGAGTTACTTTTACCTAAAGATTGGTCTATTAAAAAATCATTTTCTTTAACAATATACTTACTAGACTTACCTCTCCAAGCATACTCAGAACCAATTCTAAAAGAATTAGAAGTAAAATTATAACCATTTTCAGTCATAATTTTAGAGATGTATATTATTTTTGAATCATCGTTTAAACTTTTCTTTAAAAGATTAGAGCTAGACGTAACAATTTTTATATTATAATTTTTTTTAAAAATCATACAGATCCTCTTTGAGATAACTTTGATAATTATACATATACACATCGCTTACATTATTTATTGGAAATTCTTGTAGTAAAGATATGTTTAATTCTTTAGCTTGATATTCATTAACCATATAATTATATTGACTTTTATCGTTTATAGATAAAATATTATTTTCAATATTAAAAGGTATAGGCTTGAATGTATTGAAGACTTTAGTATTACTTAAAATAAATTCACTGTTAAAATCATCAATATGCTCTTGAAATAATTCCATATTTAAAGGACTAAAAATTATATCTGTTTTTATAAATTTTTTTGTACTAAAATCCTGTAAAAATAATGAATTTGTATATGATATAAAATCTATATCTTTTGTGAAATACAATATCTCTAATTCTTCAACATGACTTAAAATTAAATCAAAAACCTCTGATATAGATAAATCATCTATGTTATATTTATAATTGTTTATAAATAATAAATTACTTCTTTTTTCTATGTAAGTATTGTCTGGTATCTTGATAAATCTAAAACTTAAAAAAGATTTTTCTTCTACTATTACATCGTAATTTATTTTTTTTATTTGGTTAAAAGTTGATAATATATTACTATCCATTTATTTAGTTACCCTTATGTCAAAAAATTGATGTAAAAATTCAGTACTTATGTTTGAATACCAAACCCTATCTTTATTTATATCTTCTTCATATTGTAAAGGTATCACCATATAAGAAGAAGATAGGTCCTCTTCATCTGTTTTAAAAACAGCATTTAATTTGTCATTTATTAGCACTATTTTTAAAAAAGTAGGGGATTTTCTTGTGTCTTTTAATTCATTATAAGTTGTTACTATATCTAAATTAGATAAATCTAATTCTTTTATAAGGTCTATTGTAGGTAAAGTTATTACGTCGTCTACCCTATACAGTCTATCATAATCTTCTAAGCTAATTAAAATAAATTCAGAATCTTCTAAACTGATATCTAAAGATACAGTTTTTATTTTATGTAAAAGTCTTGAACTTAAATATATAGGTGAATCTGTAAGAACTAACTCTAACTTATCATTTAAATAGTATTTTTCTTTATTGCTATTTTCAAAACAAACTGAAATTAAGTTTTGAGTAGTATATAAAACATAATCAGACAAAAACAAAGTTACAAAAAAAGAATCAGTATCGTCTGAAGAGATCTCTATAAACTCTGTATTGTTATAAGTTATACTTTGAGGTATATTAAGATCTATTTTCTTATCAAGACGTGAAGTATAAAGTATATTGTCTTTTTTTACATAAACATTATCTTTATTATCTAGAAATAAAAAATCATAATCAAAATTTATTTTAAACATATTTTTATTCTTAGATAATACATTTTCAGATAATGTTAAATTATTTTCATTATCTTGATAACAAAAATTATTTAAATTGTAAGCATTTGCAACCCTTATTAGAGGTTTATTAAATAAATTAAATTCACTTTCTACAAGTTTAATATCGTATATCATATTAAATTTATTATTTAATTTATATATACTGTCAGAGGATATAGCTACTTCTTCTTCTATTAATTGATTTTTATACAACCCTTTAACTCTTAATTTAATATTAACACTATAAAATTCATGTTGTATATATATGTTATTTTCTTGATTACCAAATTTTAAAATTTCCTTAGAATCAACTTTATATTTAGTATCTATAAGATTTTTATAATTATACTCGGAAGTAATGTTCGATTTATAATCTATAAAATTTAAAGATTGTCTTTTATTTAAATCTGTATAACTTAAGGATAAAATTTGTTTAAAAATATCTGGAATATTTTTGAGAGTGGTGTGGAGAGGTTCTAAAAGTTTAGAATGTGTGGAAGCGTAAAATTTAAAAGCAGTAGACCATTTCGGCATATAAAAATTAACATAACTATAATCAGATCTGCCTGAAGGTTCTCTTACGTAATCTGTTTCATATTTAAAACTATATTGTAAAGTTTTTACAGAATAATTTTTTATATTATTATAAATTAATTCTTTATCTTTATCTACAATAGAATTATCTAAAGAATCTCCAAAAGGTCTATAGTAAACATAGTAGTCAGATTTATTATAATCTAAACTAATTATTTTGTCTAAGAAAGTTGAAAAATCATTTACACTGTAACTTTTTCCTAAGACATAATCGTTGTAATTATATTGTAGATAAATATCACCACTAATAAAATTAAATTCTTTTTCATCTTTTAAAAGTTTAATTTCCCCTTCTTTGTTTGTTAATTGTAACATCAGCTAATATCCTCTAAAACCTCATTTACAGTTATGCCTGTTATTAGTGGATAACTATTTGCATCTATAAATAAATTATCTATTTGCGGCATAGGTACTTTTACACCATTATAATCGTAATACAATTCTAAATTAAAGTTTATATCTATACCCAAACCACTTAATATATTTTCTAAAACAATTTTATTGATTGTATAAGCTCGACCTAGTGAATGTTCATTTATTAGTGTGTTAGCCACTTCTAATAAAATAGACTCATTAAATTTATCATAAAAATCTGTTCTAATGTTTAAATGAAAAGGAACAGATACAGCAGGCAGTAAGTTAAAATTTAATCCGTATGTTTTATTATTATTTAATATATAATTTATATAAGGTATGATACCATATATAATATCTTCTCCCATTTGTTTATAAGCATACATTTTATTATTTAATAAATATATGTTGCAAGGATAAACATCTTTATCAATATAATATTGAGATAACTCTGGAACAATATTTAAAATATTTTCTAAATTATTAGAATTTAAAATATTATGATTATTGATATAACTTAATAATCTCTGTCTATAAGCACCGATGGTTTCAGTATTAGAACTGAATAGATAAGAAGTATTTATTTTTATATACAAGTTTTTCACAATTCTTTTTTCAGATTCAGGTACTTTTAACTCTATTAGTTGATTTTCTTCTAATATTAAATTATTGTATTCAAAATCTTCTAATAATCTAATATTAAAATATACATAATTCTTTTCTAAATCTATATCGTAGTAGACATCTTCTGTAAAAGTTATTACATACACTCCAGAATATACTTCATCACCGCTGTTAAATAATTTCATAATATTCTGCGGTTCTTTATAAAAATCTACTTGTAATGTAGCATCTTTATTATACTCAGAAAAACCTAAATATTTATTATTAATTCTAGGGAGACCTACAGAATTACCAAACCTTTCTAGCGTAGCTTCAGAAGCTGTGTCTATAAAAAAGTTATTACTTATTTCATCCACTTCATCAAGAGTATCTTTTACTGCATTATAAAGCCCATCTACAGTTGTATGCAGATAAGACCCTTCTTTAATCTCTGCTATATTAAGATTAGTTTTAATATTTGATAAAACTTTTTTCTTATTCTCATTAATATCTATCATGGTAATTTAAAACCTTTGTCTTTAACAAAAGAATATCTGATAGTGTCTAAACCATCAATCATTATTCTATAATGTATCGTATTTTTTTCTATTATGTAAGGTATGTCTATATCTACAGAATATAAAAGATCGTTTTCTTTTTTTATATTAAATAGAATATTGTTTTTTATTTCTTCTGCTAACGCTGGACTAACTTCTAAACCAATATAAGTATCTAGATTACAACCATAATCTTCTGAAAACTCATAATCTTTATAATTAGTTCTTATTGTTTGTATTATTTTTTGTACCAGATCTTTTTCTTTTGTTTTTGTTATATTAATATCGTTGTTTACAATACTAATATCACCATAAGAAGTATTAAAGTTTATATCCATGTTTTCTCCTTACGCTAAGCCAGCTAATATCGAAGCTGCAGCTGTTATGTTTCTAATTCCTGCTATAGGTGGTTCTATAATAAACATAGGGATTGGTGTCACCATAGTAGAAGGTAATCCAGAAGCTGCTATAGGGTTTATTCTAAATGTACCTGCAAATTTAACACTATCTACAGATGATGAAAAAGATACAGGCCCGTTTACAAAAACACCATTTTCTCTGTTAATACTAACAGCGTTTGGACCGCTAGCTAATATTGAATTACTACCTTCAAATAATAAAAAATTAGATGAGTTTATATTTTCTTTATATACTTTCATATTATCTCGCTGAAAAAGCTATTATAGGGTTATGACATAATTTATCTTTTAATGGTTTTAAATTTCTATCCGCCCAGCTTTTTGGTAAGTCGTTTTCTTTTATAGGTATATCTAGATAAGAAGTTTTTTCATAAGCTCTGTCTTGCCTACCCTCCCCTTCTATCTTAAGAACACCTTTTTTACTTATTATATCTTCTTCTTTCAATTTAAAAAAGTCGTCAATCTGTTCATCAGTGTAACCCAAATTTTTTAAATAAATTTTAGTATCAACGTGAGAAGTTATAGCTTTATACATATCTCTCGGTGTTATACCTGAAATTAATAATGAATTTGTTTCGTTGACTATAACTAATTTTGCTTCAGTGTAATAAGTGTCATTTATTCTTTTTACTTCAACCAACTTATCAATTAAATCTTCCAATGGTTTTCCATCTTTAGGGTCATAATTAACAAGAGGAAGAGATATTTGAGCTAAAGGTACTCTCCTATCTACTAAATCGTGTTGATTAAAATAGATATATTCTCCAGTTTCAGAAGTTTCTGGTTTACGTACTGTAACAAAAACTCGGCTAGTCTGAGGTAAAACTTTTACTATATAACCTTGCTCCCAAGTAACTTTTTCCAGTTGCTCTTTTATAACAGTAGCAATGGGGGTAGATGAACTACCCCCTCCGCCATTCAACTCTGGATTAAAATTAGCCCCACTTTGATTTAATCTTTTTTCAATTGAAGCTACTTGCTCACTCAACTTAAAACGAGATGATTTTGTTTCTTGTATTATTGTCATTTAGTTTGTCCTTTAACTATATCAGCATTAACTTTATTAACATCTTCTGTTATCTGTTTTTGGCTTCTAGTATTATCTGGCTTTACTTTTCCAGGAGTAGCTTCTATCCTTAAGCCTGTATTGTAAACTGTATCTCCAATAAATTCTTCAACAGCTATCATTGCATCTAAACCATCTGCTGCTAATTGAAGTCTATTATTATGTAAACCACCTCCTTGTACACTTAAACTATTAGAACTATTTTTAAGTATTCTAAGGTTCTTTTTAAGATTGTAGTAATCAGCTTCAAGCATAGTTTTGTTACTAAATCCTAAGATACCTGCAGTATAAGGTTTACCTCTATATTCTAGAGGAAAGAATGTTATGGCATTGTTAGATAGTTTCATTTTTCTGGTAATAGATGTGAACCACCCGTAACCTACAGCAGCTATTACAGCCATTGCAGCTAAACCTACACCCATCCCTAAAACTGATACTGAAGTCCCTATAATAGGTATTCTTAGAACAGTAGAACCTATTACTCTTAAAGTAGAAGATTTACCCGCAAATTTAGAAACTACATCACCTATTTTAACAAACGGTGATTTTACTTTACCTTTTAAGTTTAGACTCCAAGTTTTACTTTTAGCTATCATGTTATCAAATCTGACCATACCTGCTCGACCAGAAGATGCTCGAATAGATAATCTTAAATTTTTAGCTATAGCTTGAGAAACACCTACTCTTTTTCTGTTAGTCCAAATTTTCGATAAATCTGAAGACATTGTCATTCTAAAAATATTAGAACCTTTAGCTGCAGTTTTTACTTTGCTAAGTATATTAGAAGTTCCTCCCATTCTTTTCAACATGTTAGCTAAACCGTAACCAGTCATACCTAAAACTATACTATAACCAGCATACATGTACATAAAATCTCCCATCGTAGGATTCTTGTAATTTTGGATAAGTTTTAAAATATCTTCGTACTGACTAGCAATCTCGTTTCCAACCACACCGACAGTTTGTTCGATGTTAATTTTAGTACTAACCATTTTAGATACAGCACCCAATTCTAAGAAGAAATCATCCCAGAAAAAATGAGTAGCTTCTGCATAAAGACCTGGTGTAATTTCAGTTGTATATCCAGTATTAGCAGAAAAATGATGAGTACATTCTCTTACTTTAATTATACCAGCCATACCTCTGTCTAGATCTTCTAAGTATGCGTAATCTCCAGCTCTTATGGTAGGATTACCTGTTACTACTATTTTACCACCATACATTGTTTCTATTTCTTTCTTCAATTCTTGAGTGGCATATAACAGGGCTAAGTAATTACCATGACATCCTCCCATAGATATTACTTTTTCTTTTATATCCATCTTAGCTAAAGTTCTATCTAGAATAATGGTTTCTGAAGAGTCTTCTTCTACTTCGTTGGTATCTTTTATCTTAGATTCATAAAATACAGATGTTACTTTAGTTGCAAAACTTCTATCAAGTTTAATATTGTTAGAAAGAATATTAACTCTGGAATTCAAAAGATGGAATCCTGTAGCAGGTTCTAACCTTTTTTTACGCTCCTTTAAGTAACTCTTAATGAATGGGTGAGCAGGATCTTTAAATCTTGCTCTGTAAGCTACCATATTCATATAAGTCGGGTCTAAATCTCTAGCAATGTAAAGCTGTTCTTTAGTCCCAAAGAACATAGACTGTCTCTCTTCATACCACAAAGGTTTCATAAGAGTACCAGGATGTCTGTATTCCATCTCTTTTAATATCATCCAAGAGGTTGATTTATGAACGAAAAATCTATAATAAACTTTTATATCAAAAGACGTAATTTGACTATATCTAGACCAAGTATCCTCTTTAAACACACCATGAACTTGTTCTATACTATCGCTGAAAATGTTCGTATATAATCTTTGAGATAAGTTGGCACGGCTAACATTGATAGCATTCCACAGAAAATTACCCCCAGATATCGGTGATACCAAAGCTTTATTTTCAGGGTCTCTGAAATCTCCTCTTCTACCTTTACCTGCTAAAATATTATCTTGTATATTTGTTGAAGCTTGATATGTTAGACCATCTTCTGATTTAGTTGCTGCACTGTAAGTCATTGTTGCTGCGTTACCTATACCAGCTATATATGTACCAAGTCTAGCTCCAGCTAATGCTCCAGGTACAGAGCCGAATAAGAAACCTAAAGAACCTCCTACAACAGCTCCAGCAGCTATCGTAGAAATAACACTTAAAGGGTTGTTTACATTTCCAGCTAAAAGATCAAATGGTGCTGAAACTAAACTACCTAACCAAGCTTTAGCTAACTGGAATTTTCCCATAGTAGCACCAAAATGGTTTATATTATCCATTAACAATGCATACCCTATAATTAAACCTGTAGAGGCATGATGATCTCCAGAGAAATCTATAGGTTTCACAGGTCCAACATAATTACTCAACAATTCAGCAGAATAACTTTGACATACACACTCAATAACCCTTTCCATAGTTCCAGATGTCTCTTTCACTACTCCGTTAAACATTGTTACTAGTTTATTAGGATCATTAGAATATCCACCTCTTATATGAATTTTCATCCCAGCTTTTAATTTTAACTTCTCTAATATACGTGGACTAAAATACTGAGTACCCCATTGGCTTGTATCTTCTAAGGCTATATCTAAATGATCTTCTAACGCTGAACGCATACCTGAAGGGTTTATTACGCTGAATGTACAAACATCTAAAGGATTAAAATCATTATTAGTTGTTAAGTGGAAATTTTGGATAGGTGGTAATTCATAATAAGCTGCACTATTTAATGGCAACCCATCTACAAAATAATCATCATCTTCATTTCCTACTACTACATAAGCTTTTATAACTGGAAAACATATGTTTAAACCGTGATTAAAGTTAGATAACAACTTATCAAGATGTTTTTCTTTCTTTAAATCATAATTATAAACCGAAGCAGTTGGGTCTTCAGAAAGGTCAACTTCAGCATAAGAGTGTCCTTGAATTTCTTCTATCGACATATCAGCAAGGCTCGGTAAAGGCATTAAACCTGAAGGGTCTGTAGGTGCTGCCATACCACTTTCAACACTACCTGCTGTAAGAGGTCCTTTGGCTACGTTATTTCCATCATCCCAACCTGAGTTACCAGTTACAACTGCAGCCCCATTTAAATATTGGGCGTCCCTATATAAGACAACATTCTTAGGTGACAATGATGCATATACGTATGGGTTATGACCTAGATTTGGGTTGTATTGATAAAAATCAGAAACCCAACCTTTCTCTTCTCCAGTCCATATATCTATGTGACCAGCCTCTGTAACACTGCCTCCTTTTTGCATTACAGCTACATCCCCTATTTGCCAAGGAGTATTTATTGCTATTCGTTTAAAACCTAATCTTTCCATCACCCCTTCAACATGATATTTGTAAGCCTTAGGATCTCTAGGTCTTATGTCTGGATAACCTCCTGCTGTTAAAGCAATGCTCACATACATAGCACATCTACTTAAACTCTCTCGTTCAGGTTTTGAACCAACTACTTTTCTTCCGCCATCTCTTTTTATAGTTAAACCACTAACTGCTGCTTGAGCAGCTTTCATTGGTTTTGAATCTACAGGTAATGTTAATTTAGCCGCTACGCTTTGATCAAGAACTTTATTATTACTGTCTACAGGTTTTCCTGTCATCGTAACACCAGAAGAATCTGAAAAAATACGACTAAGCTCGCTTTCTGTAGGGTTCATATACACATCTAAACCACCTATAGTTTCTTTTCTAGCTGTAAAACCCCCTAAGAAAGTCCAACCGTTTTTTGAACATAAAGTGCTTAATTGAGAATTAACTTTAGAAGCAAAAGATTTACCATCTACTACTGCCGAAGGAGTTCCATCTGATTTCCATCCAGTACCATAAACTAAATTATTTGCTACCCCTATAATAACCACAGAATTAGGGCTTTTACTTTTAACAAGTTCTGGTAGTTGAGATACAACTCTTGATAAAGCGTTATTGCTAGGTTGGAACGATAAACCTGTAGATATAAAAAGATCTTGTCTTTTCTGACCATCTCTTAATTGAGAAGATAAATTTGGACCTATTCTTGTTCCGTCAGAATTGCCATCAAAAGGAGCCCCAGTCTTACTAGGACCTTTACCATTATTTTTTGATTTAAATAGTTGAGCTATTGAATCACCATAATAGCTATACTTAGACGTATTAGCTTTTACAGTAACTTTATTAGCTTCTTTGTTTATATCTTTATTAAGACCTATTTGCTGAGCAGCTGTACTCATTTTTGAACCACTTTGTCCTGCGGTGCTTAAAGGTTCACCTTCAACTGGGACACCATTAGGAGAATTCTTATCAATAGGTACAAAAGAATTACCTTTTAAAACATTATACTTCCAAAATCCTTTAACATTAGCTTTAGCAAAATCTTGTGCTTTTTTATAAGCTTGTGCCTTTGCAGGATCCGATTTTTGTAAAGATGGGAAAGTTTTTTCATCTATTAATAGATGACCTTCTTTTAACAAATATTCTGCTGGATCTGCTCCATTATCTGCATTTCTACAAATTACATAACTTGTTGCTTTAGAGTTACTTCCTCCTGCTAGTTTAATACTTTGAGATTTATGAGCTTTTAAATAGTTTTGTAAAGCTACTGCACTATTTGTTCCATAATACTCTCCATCTATAGTTTGAATACTTCCAGAGTTTATTATTTTATTTTGTTTTGCATCAACTTTCCAAGATAATTCTTTAGTAGAAGGTTTAGGAGCTTTTACATAAGCCAAAGCAAGTTCATATTTATAATTCTTACCTTGTGCAAAAAACGTACTACCTGTAGATGCTGCAAGGAACGTTACGTTATAATTTAAACCTTTTTCTAAAACACTTTCAGCTCTTTCTGCACCATTACCTACATTTGGAGGTGTAATTTTATATACAGAGTATGTCAAAGCTTCTGCTGTTTTTGTTTTACCGTCAGGCATTTTAACAGAAACAACTTCAGGGGACGTTCCTATGTTCTTTTTATTTTCTGGATTTTTAGCATCTTGAACAACAGCTTGAGTATTACCTGAATAAAGCTTTTGAAGTTCAGTTAACATTGTAATACACTGTTCTCTAGTTAAGCCTTTTGTTTGTCCTTTATATGCTCCTGTGGTGCCAGTAGGGAATGAAGGTATAGAGGCCCATTCATAAGATATAGTAGACCTATTAGCTAAACCATTACTTGTTTCGGTAGCTTTAGTAGTGTTAAACACTTTATTCCAATCACCAGCTATAACATCACTCTGAACTCCACGGTATTCTAAAAGTTTCATTAAACCTTTATCTTGGTTTTCTGGAGTCATAGGTAAATTGTTACCACCCCATACTCTGCGCCAAGTATCGCTTTGTTTGGCAGCCCAGCCCATAAATTGATATCTACCAGCCGCTGTAGAACCACGGTCATTATCGTTAGGATGCTTACCACCACCTGAAAAATTTCTTGGAGCTTTATGGTGAGCATAATAATCATCGTAACCAAAACCTTTCAATGCTTCGTGAGTACCTTCCATCCTTGAAACAAAATCCATAAAAGCTCTGACAGTCGGAGGATATCCTAAACCTATTTGGCTGTTCGCTGAGCCTCCTAAACTACCTACAGCTTTAGATAAAGTTGAATCCCAATCGCCACCTTGATAGTTAACTCCTGAACCAGTAGAAACTCCTGCTGCTGCTCCGTTAGCTCTGTAAGCATCCATTCTTTTTTGGGCTTCTATCTGAACATATCTTTGCTCTTTAAGGGTTCTCTCTCCTTCAGTAACGTACCCCCTAATACCTGTAAAACCGTCATTAGCTCCTTCTGTCTCTAATTCTCCTTGTGCTTCACCATACGAACCTTCTCCAGCAGCTTTTTGTCTGAGTGCTCTGATAGCATCAGTGTTCATTATCTTATAACCTGTTTCAAAAGTTTCTCTTGAAACAACTGGATCAATATTTAAGAAGAATGTAGGCTCAACACGTCTCAAAGCTTTATTATCTTTTTCGTTAGATATAGAAACTTCTTCTAAGTTTAAATCATAATAACTTGAACCTATGAAACTATTTAACCAGTTATCATTTAATTTAGAAGCTTCTTCTAAGTTCGATGTTGTGGGTGACATAGTCTTAACCCATTGCATAGAAGGATAATTAAAAGAAGAAGCCATATCTATCATATTGGCTACACCTTTTAATGAATTTTCAGTATTAATATTAAACTTAAATCCATTAGAGTCGACTTCTGAAGTGATACCTTCATCTTTTGATCGAGACCTATTTATTTCTTCTCTTGTCTCTAATAAAGGTATTATCTCTTTAGCTTTACTTAGATCTACAGTACCTGAATTAGTTGCCTCATTTTCAGATTTTCCAAACGCTTTGTCAATTAAAGTTATAGCCGTACCAGCATCGGTCATTGTTTTTACCCCTTCCAATGTCAGGCGAGAAACAGCTTCTGTTTTTCCTATGGGTGGAGGAAAAACATTATTAACTTTTTCTGGTAATTTTATATTTTTTCTTAAAGCTACTTTAGCTTTAGAACTTCCTACCCATCTCCAATGCCACGCTTCTTCAGAAACTCCATAAGCTTTGCTGTACTCCCTAGTAAAGGATTGTTCAAAATTATAATAAGAAGCATTAGCTTTCAACCAATTTTGAGCTTTAATTCCTTCAGCAGATCTCCACCAAGAAGCATTAGTAGAATTAAAATCTACGACATACCCTGTGTGGTGTTCTGAGAATCCAGGAGGTGCTAATGTTTTTAATCTATCAGGATTGCTTTCTGGAGTGTCTGAACCCCACAATGATTTGACATAAGAAGTGTCTCCGAAAGCAGATATTATTTGTAAATTAACACCCTTTTTCTTTGCATTTATCATCATGTTTGCTAAATCTGCTAATACTTCATCTTTTATTTTCATAGGTTTAGAAGTATTTAAACCTGCAGGTATATCTATAATACCGTTAGAAGCCACATCATAGCTTAAATGAAGTATACCTTTAGATGCCGCTTTAGCGTGATAAGTAACACCAGTAACACCTGTAGCTTGACCTACTCCAGCCCAAGCCTCTCCGACATCACCTATACTGGCTCCAGATTGTATTATTGTTTCAGTTCTTTCTGAGTCTTCAGAGCCTTCGTTTTTGATAAAAGCAACTAAAGAATTTAAATTTGCAACTATATTTGAATGAAAATTTTCTTCTTCTGTAGTGCTGAATTTTTTTCCAGATTTTAACCAAGACTCTGTGTTGCTTATATATGCAGTAATCAACTCTCTTATCATTTTCATATTTTCAGAGTTAATGATAACTTTACCAATTTTAACTTTAGAACTTTTTATCATTTTATCCATAGAATTTTCTATGAATGAACAAGAAAAAATTTCCATATTAGAAATTTCAGACTTAGCTGTTATTTGAGATTGGTTTGGTACGAATCTAGTTACGTCTAATAAGTTAGTTGCTATCGTCTCTATTTTTAAAAAATTATGACCATTACAAGTAGGATATTTTACAGCGTTAGCATCAATAATACCTAAAAGCAATTTAAACAAGTAAGGCATGGAAGTACTTTCATCGTAATTATTTCCAGCGAAAGCTGAATTAATAGTTAGAGATGCTGGGTAACGTCCCATATATTGAAGATAAGGGTGTTGATAAGAACCTACAAAATGAGATGCAAAAGATCTCTCCTTAGTAACAGTTATACTGTGAACAGGATTTGTCATTCTATTATAAGCTACCACATCTTCAGCATATACGACAGCATAGTCATCCATTAAAATAGAAGGATTATCTACCACATCTATTAAATCTAACTCTTCGTCTTCCTCTTGAGCTTCGAAGTTTTTGTTATTTAATATAATTTCACTTCTTTGAAAAGGTCTTGGAATTTTTAAATACACAATATCTTCGTTATCTACTCCTTCTGGAATAGCATCAATATTAGGTACAACTTCCCCTGTACCGTCTATCGTAGGTTCAGCTAAAGGTAGAAATAATGGTGCTTTTATCTTTACTTGTGTATTTATGTCACCATTTTGAAAATTACCTTCGTCTAATTTTTCAGATCTTTGTTGTAGAAAATCTTCTGTTTTCATTTGAGGTTGTGAGCTTAAATTTGAAATAAAACTTTCCAAAGCAGTTATATTAGACTCTGTACCTGGATTTTTAGGTAACAATTCCTTATCAGATTGTGAAAGACTTTTCAAACTAAAATCTCTAACCAAAGCTCTATGATTATTATACAACAACGAAAATTCTGCTATAAGAAGACCAGGTGCTCTGTAATCTTGACTAAGTGTAATCTTCTGAACACCAAAAATCATAAGGTCTCCAGAAGAAGTTTCTGCTCTATCACCTAAGTAAGATTTAATTCTGTCTGATTTAACAAAACAAAAGGGATAAGCATCCATAGATGAGATTAATTTTGACCCAGCTTCCCATAAATCTCTTTCTTGTTGACTATACAATACCGTACTTGCTGAAGAAGTTATTGGTAAATTTAAAGTAAAATGAATAACAGAGGAAGAGTGTTTTGATCTAAAAGCAAAAGCTCCAGGTGCTCTTATATAAACTTCACTTAAAATTGCATTATCAGAGAATGCTGAGATGTCGGTAGGCATCAATGGTAATCTTATACCATTGATTAATATAGTTTCTTTTTGTTCTTCCTGATATACATCAGACATATCTGTTCCTTTTGTGATTACATATAATAATTTTCACTTGTATCTATTCTTACACTTTGAAGATTATCTCCAAATATAGCTTGACTCATACCTAATGTATGAGAGACAGGTCTTTCAACGTAGCTTCCAGTTATATCCATAGCTTTATTAGTGTACTGAGCTACATCCATTTCTGGTAGTATATAACCTGTTGTCGGTGTTTTTAACATGTCAAACATTGAACTATCATTAGCGGTTGAAAGTTGAGGGGCTAAAGTCATATTAGACACTTCAGCTTTAGCGTTAGCATTGCTGTTAAAAGCAGGATCTTTCTGTGTCATCAGAGCCCCTACACCTAGCAATGCAGCCCCTATCATTAAAGGTTTAGAATTAACTTTAATGTTATCGCCTAATAAATTTTGAAGGGCTGCACCAGATAATTTTAAAGATTGCATTTCAGCTTTTTCATTTTGAACTACTTTAACCAGTGCAGGAGTTCCTAAATCCTCTCTTCCGCCTAATACAGACATAACATCGTCCATAAGACTTTCGAAAGTTGGTCCTTGAAGTTCTGTAATTGATTTATTTTCTTTTATAGCTTGATTGATGTTACTTAAAGCTTTTCGAGAAACTTGATTGACAGCTAATACATTTGTGTTTCCATTTATTTTAGCTCTTAATTCCCCCTCCCTTATATGCTCTTTCATTTTAGCTATGTGAGGTTCATAGTTTTTTAACTTACCACTCTCTAAACCTCTTTTTAAGGTTTCATCTATAAGTTTGTCTAATTCATCTAAATACTTAGTATTATTTCCTGTCGTATCTTTGAAAAATTGAGATCTTAAATCAAGCAGTATTTCTTGACTTGAAATGGCGGAAGAGGTTTCTGTGTGGGTAGATTTTAAGAGGTTTTCTGTAAACATGTATGCTAAAGACCTGCCCATAGCTTTTTGAAGTTTCAAATCTTCTGGGCTTAAGACTTGTGCCATAGCACTGCCTTCGTTGAGGTATGATAGCATATTTTGTTGTAAGTTCATAGCAAATATAGTTACCGCAGGAGATACTTGTTTACGTA
>VNIU01000224.1_pt1 | contig 29846 bp, 31 predicted proteins | sample 7248601 | NCBI WGS metagenome assembly VNIU01 (sample SAMN12251564, study PRJNA551026) | human skin metagenome | isolation source: skin samples from healthy patients and patients infected with Netherton Syndrome | host: Homo sapiens | place: France:Paris
GTTTCGTATCATTTAATAAATACTACTAAACTAAATGAACGAGGTGCCTTATGTATAATAATGATAACATGACGCAACATACGTTATTAATAGAAGCTTCAATTTTAATCACTTCAAATTATATTGTAAAAATCATACCGAAGAAAAGATTTTAACATTACAATTTTAATACTTTGTATTTATGTTCCAAATTGTTTATTTTGCAGCTTTGCGTTGTTCTAATTTTTCTTTTAGTTTTCGATCTTGCTCTTCTTTACGTCGTTTACGTTCTTCATTACGTTTTCTCAAGCGTTCTTCTTCTTCAGGGTTACGTGGTTTTTTTAATTGTTTTACCACTTTCTCCATCAATTCGTCTTCTGTCAATGCTGCTAACGGTCTATTATTAACAAATGCAAAGGTTTTTCGTCGGCCTGGGCCACAATATGACTGGCATCCAATCTCAATCTCTGCATCTGGATCAAGTTTTTCTAATTTTTTCTTTAGCGACTTCATATTAACTGCCTGACATTCATCACAAATTAAAAATTTGTTTTTCATTGTGTCACCCACCTTTACTTCGCATTCATATTTAACTCTATTTATTTTACTCTATTGAGAGAAAATTTCAAGCTGTTCTCTTTAGACACATCATCACATTATTACATTATATTTCAAAAAGAAAAACAACCTCTTCATTAAATTCAAAAGGTTGTCACATCTGATTTACTGTCCATGATATATTTTGAAAGGTAACGGTTTAATGCCATCATGCGCCCATGCTTCATATATTTTGTGTTTATCAACATTCGTATCAATAATCGCTATGCCGCAATCGCCGCCACCTGCACCAGACGTTTTAGCTGCGCCACCATGGGCTTCTGCAATATCACATAACCGTTTTAATTTATTTGTTTCGATATCTACAGATGCTGCATCATCCATTTTACGTATCACTTTACGATTTTGGCGAATCATTTTCTGAACACCTTTAATATTATTCATCTTAAAGGCATTGATTAATTGTTCAACACACAAATGTGATTGCTCAATAAAATCACCGTAAAATGCTGGATCTGATTTTAAACGTTTCACTTCACTAACTAAATGTGGTGAAGATGCTGGAGATCCTGTCCATCCGATAATAACTTCCATATTTTCAGGTGCTTGTAAAGGCTCAATATGCAAGCCAGGCCAGTTCTTTTCTAGAACATCACTTACATGGCCTTCTTCCATTTGTTGCTTCACCCAATCATGATCAAAGGTACTATAGGCTAACCAACCACTGTAAACACTAACAGCTATATCACCGCAAGAACTTAAACTTTGTAATTTCATATTTGCAATAACAGCTAATTTATAGATATATAAATTAGATAACTGCATATCATAAAATTTATTGAGTGCTTTAACTACAGATACTAATACTGCAGCACTTGAACCTAAACCATATTTCTGACCTGATTCATCTGCAAGATTACTATCAATAGTTAAATGAAAATGCTCAAGCTTAATATCACAGCTTCTAGCATATTGCTCAAAAACTTCAATTGCAGTGACAACATATTTCAACTGTTTCGCTGCATGTGTATCAGAAATTTCAATTTGATTATCATTACGATTATATGATACTGGATCATGATGCAGCGTTTTAGAATGAATAGTTCCAACAACTTCATTAGAAGCTTTAATTGTAGCTGTGACAAAACGATTCACTGCAATCAAAACGGATTTATAACCCGGTTCAGTAACGGCATATTCACCTGCAATATAAAGTTTTCCGGGAGCTTTCACACGAATCATTTTATCTCTTCCTTACTTAATAATTTCGACGCCTGATGAAATGATGTCACTCGACATAATCTGTGATGTTTCAAATGTTTCTTCAAAAGCTGATTGAACAGCTTGTAGATTTTTCTTTTCAACAATGACTTTGACATTGGGCCCTGCATCCATAGTGAAGTAACAAGGAATACCATTTTCACGACATTGGTGAACAATTTCCATAGCCAAATAGCTTTCTGGTACTAAATAGGTAAAAGGTGGCTGCGCCCCTAAATTTGTTGCATGCATACGTAATCCATTAGCTTCAATTGTTTCACCAAACCGTTGAAAATCTTTGGTTTTGATCGCTGCTTTTGCATCTGCTAAATCTTGCTCTACATAATCTAACCAATATTGATAAAAACGCGATGTTTCTTTAGTCAGCGACATGCCCGCTCGACTAGAAACTTTTTTAGATTGTTTGTTAATAACAATAAAGATCATGGCCAAATCCTTTTCCCAATCTTTGGCATCGATTTGTTCAGCATATGATGTTAAGTCATCATAGCCTTTATGCCATTCAACAAATCCACCAAAAATACTGCGACTTGCCGAACCAGAACCACGACGTGCCAATCTCGATAAGTCTTTATCTGTCATTTGTAATTCTAAGGCTTCATTACAAGCGGCGGCCAAAGCAGCATAAGCACTTGCAGATGAGGCTAAACCGGCAGCTGTTGGCACATGATTTGTACTTTCAATAAGGGCATGCATTGTTATTCCCGCTTTGGCTCTAACAATATCCATAAAACGTTGAATTTTTTGGTTTTCTGTCGCGCTAACATGTTCACCATTTAAAATAAGTTGATCTGAATTATAACTATGATTAAATGTCACTTGTGTTTCAGTATAAAAACGTTCTAACGTAACAGATAAACTATTATTCATTGGGATGATTAATGCTTCATCTTTTTTTCCCCAATATTTTATAACAGCAATATTTGTATGTGCGCGTGCTTTGCCACTTTTTACCAACGCCCTAACCTCCTAAATATTCAATCCAAGTATGCTCAGCCCCAGCCTTTTCTGCAGCTGATACTACACGTTTCGCGGTATTCAGGTCTTCTGCTAAAATCAGCATGCTTCCACCACGACCCCCACCAGTTAATTTACCAGCAACTGCACCATTTTGTTGCGCCGTCTTCAAAAATAGTTCTATTTTGTCATGACTCACTGTTAATGTTCTTAAGTCTTCTTGACATTGATTAAATATCTCAGCTAATTGTTGAAAACTATGGTGTTCAATTGCATCGCTTGCTTGATGTACTAACTGACCTATATGCGTTATTTTATCCATATAATAAGCATCATTATTACATAAACGATGAACGTCCTCGACTGCTTGTTTCGTTGATCCTTTCACACCAGTATCAATAACAACCATATAGCCATCCAATTGTAAAGTTTTTAAATGTTCAACTTTACCTTGCTGATACCATACCGGTTTATTACTAATAATCGTTTGTGTGTCAATGCCACTTGGCTTACCATGGGCAATACGTTCAGCCCAATTGGCATAGGTTAAAAGGTCGTCATCAGATAAAGGAATACCTAAATAGTCATAGCTTGCTCTAACAAATGCAACTGCAACAGCAGCACTTGAACCTAATCCACGTGATGGGGGCAAATTGGCTTTAATTTTAACCAATAGTGGATCTTCTATGTGATGTTTATCCACAAAACGGGTAACGATGGACTTTAAATGTTCTGGCGCATCATATAAAGGCCCATCATAGACATCACTTTGAATCGCAGAGTAATTTCCTTTTTCTAAACTTTCTATTAAAATTTTAACCTTTCCAGCGTTAAACGGAATCGCAATGGCTGGTTGTCCAAATGTTACTGCATGTTCACCTATTAAGATAATCTTACCAGTCGATTCACCATATCCTCGTCGCGTCATGTTAGCTCACCTTTAGTCTTTTTTCTATTTACTTATTTGCAATTAAAAAACGCGAAGCTCGAAATCTTCACATTCTATCTTTTGCTTTATTCAACTTATTATTTTATCGAACTTTGTCACGTTTCCGCTACAATTATGTCATAAAACTTTGTTTTTATAGTAGACTAATACCACAAAAATGTAAAATAACAATTGTCATTCGTTGCACAACACTTAAATAGTATATAGCGATTGTATTTTTGTTTCAAAAATTTAACTTACTCTACCTTAAATCTTGATTTTATAAACATTTATAGTCTTAATTTCATATTCTTTATTTTCTACCTAACCCATCATACTACAATTTCAATTTAAATGTGCACGTTATTTGTATCAAAATTAAAAAACATCCTAAATCATTGTAGATAATCATACAATGATTCAGGATGCTCACATCTTAGTGCTATAACAATCGTGACATTTTATCGTTGCGCTCCACTATTTTATCAAAATGTCCTTCATATCGTTGCCATTCATCTTCTGTAATGGCATCCATGTTTAGCTTGCCGCCTAAATCTTGAATCGCATGTAATAATTGGAACATAACATCTTGTACTTTAATATCACGTTCTAACAACGTTTCTAGTGATGCCATACATTGGGGTTCGATGTCTGGATATTTAAATTTTGTTGTTTCTCCTTTAAGTGCCTGTTGGTAAAAATGGCGCATCATCTCAGCACGCTTTGACCCAGAGCCTTCCACGCACAAATAAATTTGTACGGCAATGCCACCTCGGACACGTCGTTGCGAAATACCGGCAAACTTTTTATCATTAATGCTTAAATCAAACTTTCCAGGACAATAAGAACGTTCAATTTCATGTGTTTCAATTTCAACATCATCGTCTTCAAACATTTTACAAATTAATAAATACATCACTGAGAAAGCTTCATCAATTGTTGTTTCTGTCTGTCCTTTAAAAATTAAAGATATATTCAGTATGCCTTGATCTAATACAACTCCTAAACCGCCAGAGTTGCGCACAATCGCATTATAACCAACTTCATCAGTTAAATAGCGAATACCATCCTTGAGATAAGGTAAACGTGAATCATGAATACCTAATATAACAGTATGTTGATGAATCCAAGTTCTTACAACATTACATGATAAATCTTTACCCACGCTCTCTGAAAACGTATCATCAAATGCAAATGATTGCATTGGCGCAAGTCCATTCGTATGGTCTATATAGCGCCAATCCACACCATTAAAATATTTACTACTTAGTTCCATTATTGTAATGTTTGAGCAGCAGTAATAATTGATAAATTATACACGTCTTCGATTGAGCAGCCACGTGATAAATCATTTACTGGAGAATTAAGTCCTTGCAATACTGGACCAACCGCATCAAATCCACCTAAACGTTGTGCGATTTTATAGCCAATGTTTCCTGCTTCTAAACTTGGGAATACAAAGACATTTGCATCACCTTGGATTTTAGCGCCTGGCGCTTTTTTCTCAGCCACTGCAGGTACGATGGCAGCATCAAATTGGAATTCTCCATCAATAATGACATTTTCTAAATGATCTGCTGAAACTTTTTCTTGTGCTAATTGAACGGCATTAGCCACTTTTTCAACATCATCAGATTTTGCTGAACCTTTAGTAGAAAAGCTTAACATTGCCACACGAGGATCCATACCAAAGCTTTGAGCAGATTTAGCACTTTCTACAGCAACTTCTGCTAAGCCCTGTGCATCTAATTCTGGGTTGATTGCGCAATCACCAAAGATATATTGTTTGTCGTCTTTAATCATAAAGAAGATACCTGATGTTCTTGAAACACCTGGTTTTGTTTTAATGATTTGTAATGCAGGACGCACTGTATCTCCTGTTGAATGTGCGGCACCACTTACTAAACCATCTGCTTTACCAGCATATACAAGCATCGTTCCGAAATAGTTAACATTGTTTAGTAATTCTTTAGCTTGTTCTTCTGTCGCTTTCCCTTTACGACGTTCTACAAATGATGACACTAGTTCTGGTTTTAGTTCGCTTGTTGTAGGATTGATAACTTCAATACCAGTAAGATCCAATCCTTTGTCTTGTGCTAAAGCATTAACTTTAGCTTCGTCACCTAATACGATAGGCGTTACATAGTCTGTTGCTTGTAATTGCGTTGCAGCTGTTAAAACACGTTCGTCTTCACCTTCAGGTAGTACGATTCTGACATTTTTTCCTGAAAGTTTACTTTGTAATACATCTAATAAAGACATAGTACCCTCCTATTTGTTATACATAATAATATTTGCACTCTTAATTATACTTGATTTATCATGAGAATTCCATTTCACTAATTTGTAATCTTTTATTTAGAATAAGCAACCAAACTTATGCTAAAATTTTAAATAAATGATACGAAAAGGAGCGATTATTAATGAGTGAAGCAGCAGAAACTTTAGATGGTTGGTATAGTTTACATTTATTTTATGCGATAGATTGGACAACATTTAGACTCGTACCTGAAGATGACCGTCATGCTATGGTGCAAGAACTACAACAATTTCTTGCCGATAAAGCAAATGCTAGAGCCTCTCATACAGGTGATCAAGCACTCTATAATATTACAGGTCAGAAAGCAGATCTTTTATTATGGGTGTTGCGTCCAGAAATGAAAGAATTAAATATAATCGAAAATGAATTAAATAAATGTCGAATTTCAGATTTTCTAATTCCAACATACTCTTATGTATCTGTCATTGAGTTAGGTAATTACCTTGCTGGTAAATCTGATGAAGACCCATATGAAAATCCACATATTAAAGCACGCTTATATCCAGAATTACCACATTCTGAATATATCTGCTTCTACCCAATGGATAAACGACGAAATGAAACATATAATTGGTATATGTTACCGATGGAAGATAGAAAAGAGCTCATGTACAACCACGGTAAAATCGGTCGTAAATATGCTGGTAAAATCAAACAATTTATTACTGGTTCAGTTGGCTTTGATGATTTTGAATGGGGCGTTACATTGTTCTCTGATGATGTACTACAGTTTAAAAAAATCGTCTATGAAATGCGTTTTGATGAAACTACAGCGCGCTATGGTGAATTTGGCAGCTTCTACATTGGTCATATTCTAGAACTTGATCAATTAGATTCATTTTTCGCTATTTAACAAAAACATTTAAGACATGAACTGTTAATATTTTATTCCAATTGTATTATTGACAATTGAGTCCCAAAACCCTTAACAAATTCAAAAACTGTTGATGCGGCAGGTTAATAGCTCGAGCTATTCCGATATTCGTCACTTCAGTTTAGTTAAGGGTTCTTTTTAATGCACAATAAATTTTTCATCATAAAGTATGGGGAGCAGGACAGACTTCATTATGAATTCGTAGTTCCGCCCGGCAAAGCTGAATAGGATTGGAAAAAGCTTGGTATAAGCGCATTTTCAATCCAGTCAACTACTGCCAATATTTAGTTCATAGCCTAGAACATAATGATGGCCCATACTGTTTATTTAAAACTTGCTAATGTTTAAAAACACTTTAAATACTTCTCAAATGAAAAGTTTCGTTACATCTTGTGTACCTAGCACAGAAAATGGCAATCTGATATTTTCTCTTAAATCCCCCAAAAATCATCGATCTGAACTTTCCCGTGCTTATCAACAGGGATATTCCTTCCATCTTTATTGAGTTATACTTATCTTGTCGAAAATCTGTAACTTTAAATCATTTTCATTATTTTTATATGTAACTGTGATATATGAAAAAGTACAATATGTAGTATCGTTATTATATAATTCATCCATAGATTTCACCTCAGTTTAGGAGTTGATTCAATGTCAAAAAAACACATTTTTATGATTCTTGGCATAATCTTGAGTTTATGCATAATTAGTGGAGGCGTCTATCTCAAAATGAAACATGACGAACGTGAAAAACAAAAGGAAATCTACTACAAAGAACAACAAGAACGTATTACCCTTTACCTTAAACACAACACCAAAGAAGCTAATACCATCAAATCTGTTCATTTCACAAGTTTAAAATTAGGTCCTATGGGCGATGCTGTTATTAAAGGGTATATTAACAAAAACGAAAAAGATGACTTTGTTGCTTATGGAGACCCACAGGATAATTTTCAATTTGAAGGCGATATGATAAAAAGTGAAAAAGTAAGTCAACTATTAAAGCCAGCACATCAACTAAAATCACCCGATGAAATCAAAAAAGAACTAAATAATAATAAAAAAGATCACTGAATTCAGTGATCTTTTCAAGTTAATTTGCGCTTTAAGAATGTATCAAATATCTATGTTTGAATGTTTTATTTTCAGTAAATTGTCAATCTAATTCATAAATCTGATTGTTTTGAAATGGATTAACAGCGTTTTTCGTTTCAGCTTTTATGTCATCGAGTTCATCATTTATCGCTGATTGGAAACCTTGTTTTAAATCAGCGTTATTAATCCATTTAATATTATGTTTAGTGATACTCATAAACCATATTTCAGTTTGTTGCGCTCGTTCTCTTGATTCCTTTGAAATTTTCATCAGAAAATCTTGCAGACTCTACTGCATGTCAACTACACTGAAGTTCTTTTGTAGCTTTAGCGAATTTGTCCCAATATGTATTTTTAAAAAACAGGGCTTTAAACCCTGTTCTTACTTAGTATCTCTTGGGAGAACTTTAATTACTACTACTCTATTCGTTAACTACACAAAATATACTGTCGCTACCCAGTATATTTTCCCTGTTAACACTTTTATTTTAACCCTTTTTAATAAAAATAAACATATTTCGTTAAGTTATCGCAATAATACTGATAAAAAAGTAATAAAAATACAATTTTTGTTACTAAAGTTTAACCTTTCATCATTATAATATCGCTACATGATTTAAATTATTGTGTAGCCATTTCGATACGCATCTACTATAATTAATGTAACATTCTACTTGATATGGTGATGAAATGAACAAAAAACAATATATAGATACAGAGCGAGAAACTCTAATTAAAGATGTGATAATGTTAGCAGGTCGTATCTTATTAGAATCAGGCGCAGAAGGTACACGTGTTGAAGATACAATGACGCGTATTGCTAAATCATTAGGCTATTCAGACAGCAATAGTTTCGTCACAAATACTGTCATTCAATTTACTTTACACGATGAAACATATCCCCGTTTATTTAGAATCAACGCCCGTGATACTAATTTAATTAAAATATCACAAGCTAATGAAATTTCACGAATGATTTCAAGTAATAAAATTGATTTAGAAGATGCCAAACATAGACTCGAACACATTTATATTGCTGAACGCGATAGTAGCTTAAGTTTTAAAGGAATAGCAGCTGCAATCATTGCGCTAAGTTTCTTATATCTTCAAGGTGGTACGCTCATCGATACCTTAACAGCCATTTTAGCTGGTGGTCTCGGTTATTTAGTCGTTGAGATCTTAGATAGAAAGCTTCACGCACAATTTATTCCTGAGTTTGTTGGTTCTCTAGTCATTGGAATGATTGCTGTGACTGGGCATCATTTTATTCCCAATGGTGATCTTGCCACCATTATTATTGCTGCTGTAATGCCTATAGTTCCTGGAGTATTAATTACGAATGCAATACAAGATTTATTTGGTGGTCACATGCTGATGTTTACGACCAAGTCATTAGAGGCGCTCGTTACTTCATTTGGTATCGGGGCAGGCGTAGGTTCAATCTTAATTATGGTATAGGAGAAATGTCTTATGTTTTGGTTACTAAACTTTATATTTAGTTATACCGCATCATTATTCTTTTGCGTCATTTTTGATGCGCCTAGAAAATTATATCTGACATGTGGGCTTGTAGGTGCATGTGGTTGGATGGTCTACGTTATATTTTTCAACGGCTTACGCCTCCACACGATCTACTCTAGTTTCTTTGGCAGTTTAGCTTTAGGCCTTATCAGTCATTTTATGGCGCGAAAACAGAAAGAACCTGCAATTATATTTATGGTTACTGGAATCATACCACTCGTCCCTGGTGGTCTTGCTTTTGATGCCACTAAAAGCCTTGTCTTATTGGAGTTTGGAAAAGCTATCAATACAATGTTAGAAGTAACACTTATCGCAGGTGCCATCGCTTTAGGCTTATTATTTGCAGACCAAGTTTCTAAAATTAGTGTGTCCGGTTTCGTTAAAAGATATAAGCGTCTATAGTGTTTCAAACGTTTGAACACAACAATTTAAAATAAAGACACACAGTGCATAGATTGACGCTGCGTGTCTTTTTGTATTCTTAAAATTTATATATTCATTGATAGTCATTATTCATTTTTATCTTCGTTCATCATGTCATTCACTTCATCTTCAGAGTGATTTAATATCAAACGACTTAGCTCATCATTGTTCATCGCTTTTATTTTTGGATAGCGAATAACAAAGAATACTAAACCAATAATTAACCAGCCAGCTAAAGCAACATATGAAGGTAACGATAACGATGCCGGAGACCCTGGTATTAATAATAAGTATAAGAATATAAATGAGATAATGGATCCAATAATACCAAAACTCTTAAATACTGGGCCGTATGTTTCACTCTCTTTATTAAAACTAAATAATTTAGCAGCAGATAAACAAGTAATAAAGTATGCAATCGATACACCCGTGGATGACATATTAACGATCCACGTCAAAGCTGTACGCCCCAACCATGGTGCAATTAAAGTAACTGCAACTAAGAAGACAATTGCCACATAAGGCGTTTTATATTTGGAATGTAATTTACTAAACATCGTAGGCATAATTCCAGAACGCCCCATTGAAAAGAGCAGTCGACTAGCACTCATCAAGAAGCCATTTAATCCAGTAAAAATCCCCATAATAATAGCAATCGCTAGGACAAACAATCCAATATAGCTAAAGGTCGATTGTGTCACCGCACCAGTCAACCATAAATTGCCATTCACACTTTTTGCTGACGTGCTTAACCAACCTGTATACAAAATCATTAAGACATAAGTAAATGCTGCAGCTAATAAGCTATAAACAATTAGCTTAAATGTCTTATTGGGTGAAAAGTTAAACTCTTCTGCCGTTTGTGGAATATTATCAAAACCAACGTAAGCCCATGGAGCAACCGCAACAATCATAATAATAGATGTAAACCAACCACGTTTAGGATTTGCTAATGGTTGCAAATGACCGAAATCAAAGGTACTACCAAAAAATGAGCCTACAAACATTAACAATACGACAAGCACCATAGCAACACAAAAATAATATTGTAGTGACCCAGAGACACTTGCACCACGAATCGAAATAAGCATAAACACGATAAGTAATACGCTTGCTATAATAATTTCAGTTATGTAAACATCCCAACCAGCTATAGTATATAACTTTCCAGTGTTTAAAACATTGGGCAGTAAAAATTTAATTAATAAACTAAAAGCCGTTGCATTTAACGCCACGACACAAACATATCCAAATGTTAGAAACCATGATGAAAAGAAACTAACATATCTACCAAAGCTTAAATAGCTAAATGCAAATGCACCACCAGAAACGGGAAAGCGCTCAACTAATGCACCATAACTGACAGCGATTAAAATCATCAACAATGCGCCTATAAAAATACCTAAAGATGCGGCTACAGGTCCTGATTGCATAATCCAATCACCTGGTAAAATAAATGCTCCCCATCCTATACATGAACCATAAGCAATGGCCCATACGAATTTCTCAGATAGATTTTGCTTTAAATCGCCTCTATCAACTTTATTTTGTTTTTCAGTCATAAAAAAACTCACCTCAAGGTAACTGTATACCCCAAAAGTGAGTTCTCTAACATATTTATATGACCATTACTTTTATACTGGCAGTTTAAACGCTGCGATAACTAGCATTAACCAACCCGCAATAAATAAGACACCACCAATAGGCGTAATTGCACCTAAAATACGAATCTCTGTTAATGCTAAAATATAAAGCGAACCACTAAAGAAGACGATACCCAAAAACATTAACCAACCTGCCCAATTAACATTCATGGATGTAGTTCCACTAATTATGCCAATTAGAATTAATCCTAACCCATGATACATTTGATATGTTGTTGCTTTTTCCCATACAGAGATATATTTTTCATTGAGTTTATCTTCAAGCACATGGGCACCAAAAGCACCTGTACCAACTGACATCATAGTACATAAAGCACCTAAGATAATAAATACTTTCATCATTATTTGTTCTCTCCTTACGCTTAAAAATCAAAAATAGAATCGCCGTTACCAATTTCATCATCTGTGACCATAGTATTTGAAGAAGCGACGTTCGTGTTGTGTGATGATTTCATGGAATTTGGTACTTTACCGCCCATAGCTTCTATTTCAGCAGCTGTTACCTTTGCTGCTTGCTTATGTCCTGTCTGTTGCACTGCTGATTTTGTATTTGACTTCACCGTGGTTGAAAAAGTTGGTCCCATAATATCATCCTGGGATGTTTCTTGACTTGCTCGATGGCCTGATGTTGTGGTTGTATATAAAGACGTTAGCGTATGAATCGCATATATGTGCTTCTCAAATTGTTGCTCATTACTTGCTTCATCCGCCTGAACTAATTCTTGTTCAATTAACTGGATGATTTTCTCTCTATCCATGAGTATTCTCCCCACTTTCACACCAATGTACTGGTGCTATTCCTTTTGACTCTAAATAAGCATTGGCTCTGGAATAAGGTTTTGAGCCAAAAAAGCCACGATAAGCCGATAACGGACTGGGATGTGACGATTTAATAATATAGTGCTTTTGCGTATCAATCAATTTCATTTTTTGTTGCGCTGGTTTGCCCCATAATATAAAAACCACATTTTGCCTATATCGTGATACAGCCTGAATAATTTCATCCGTGAATATTTCCCAACCTATATCTTTATGCGAATGTGCCTGGCCTTGGCGCACAGTCAACACCGTATTTAATAGTAGAACACCTTCACGTGCCCAATCCTGTAAATGCGGCGATGTCCTATGACAGCCAATATCATCTTCTAATTCTTGGTACATATTTTTTAAAGATGGTGGGAATTTCGCTTTAGGTTGTACCGAAAAAGCTAAACCATGCGCTTGATTTGGTCCGTGATAAGGATCTTGACCTAAAATCACAACTTTTATATTTTCAAAAGGCGTTAAACTAAAAGCTTGATAGATGTTTTTTCTATCTGGGTATACAATTTGCGTCGTATATTCTTTTTCTAAAAAATCATGCATCGCAGAAAAATCATGTCTAGATGTTATATCATGAAAAATTTGTGCCCACTCCATTATCTTCACCTCAAGCAATAGTTTAACATATACCTCTTAAAAGGTTCACTATCTATATAATGTAAACTTATAATACATAAAAGTTTACAAATTATATCTATTTCATTATGCTATGAATAAATAACAACACTGGAAATAAAGGAGAAATAACGATGTGTACTGGCTTTTCTTTTTATACAAAACAAAATCATCATTATTTAGCACGTACCATGGATTTTGCCTTTGAATTTAATGGCATACCTACTGTAGTGCCAAGAGATTTCAAATATGATTTTGATTTAGAAGATGCTTTGCAATTAACGTATGGTTTTGTAGGTACTAATCTTAAAGTGGGACGATATCGTTTTGGTGATGGTATCAATGAACAAGGACTTGCTATCTCCAATCATTATTTCACCGGCGAAGCCTCTTATTGTAAACATAAACGCTATGGATATTTTAATTTAGCACCTGAAGAATTTATTGTTTGGGTATTAGGCTTCGTAAAAAACATTGCGGATTTAAAGCAAAAGGCAGCACATATCAATATATTAAATGAAAAAAATACGACATTAAATATTGTGCCCCCATTACAATTTATGATCACAGATAAAACAGGTCATACTGCTACAGTTGAACCACGTAATGGTAGGGTCATTATCAAAGATAATCATGTAAACGTCCTTACCAATGCACCAAGCGTAGAATGGCATATAGAAAACTTACGCAATTACGCGTTTCTGTCACCAACGAAAACTGCTTATCCTATTGTAGGAAAGATACTTACTCGTCCTATGGGCATCGAAGCAGGTACAAATGGTTTGCCTGGAGGCTATACTTCGACCGAGCGTTTTGTTAGAGCAAGCTATCTTCGACAACAGTTACACAGTGCCACTGACGAAAGACAAAATCTTAACAACTGCTTTAAGCTGCTGGATAGTGTAAGTATTCCAAAAGGTGCTGTATTAGATGGTGGCATACCTCACTATACTCAGTATCAACTAGTCATGGACAGTGAAACATTAACGTTTTACATCAAGCCATATTCAACGAATCAAATTTTTTCGCTTACATTAACTGAAGAAATACTGACACAAAAAGAGATGGTGTTTTTCCCATTGAAACAAGAAATTCAATTTACACCGCTAAAAAACACTAAAGACTAGCAACCTATGTAAGTGTCCCTGCTATTTCTTAACCGTTAAAACATGATATGATAAAAACGTATTAGAAAATAATTGGGAGTGAACTTAAATGGCTTTAAAAAAAGTTTTAACAATTGCCGGTTCTGACACCAGTGCTGGCGCAGGAATGCAAGCAGACCTAAAAACGTTCCAAGAATTAGACACTTATGGCATGGTGGCATTGACTGCTGTCGTTACCATGGACAAAGATACGTGGTCTCACGATGTGACACCATTACCAATGGAGTTACTCGAAAAACAACTTGAAACTGCAATTTCAATTGGTCCAGACGCCATTAAAACAGGTATGTTGGGTACACAAGAAATTATTCAACGTGCTGGCGAGGCCTTTGAACAATCGGGTGCAAAATACTTCGTAGTAGACCCAGTGATGGTTTGTAAAGGCGAAGATGAAGTACTTAACCCGGGAAATACTGATGCGATGATTAAATATTTATTACCTAAAGCAACCGTAGTGACACCTAATTTATTTGAAGCAGGACAACTTTCAGGTTTAGGTAAATTAACTTCAATCGCAGACATGAAACAAGCAGCTAAAATCATTCATGATCAAGGTGCACAACATGTCATCATTAAAGGTGGTAAAGCACTAGATCAAGATAAATCTTATGATTTATACTTTGATGGCGCAAATTACTATCAATTAACAACAGATATGTTCCAACAAAGTTACAATCATGGTGCTGGTTGTACATTTGCAGCAGCAACAACAGCTTATTTAGCTAATGGCAAATCACCAAAAGAAGCTGTTATTGCCGCTAAAGGTTTTGTGGCATCTGCAATTAAAAATGGCTGGAAAATGAATGCGTTTGTTGGACCGGTTGATCATGGTGCATTTAATCGTGTTGAACATATCGACGTAGAAGTAACAGAAGTATAGTTTTTTAACATGAAGCTTTTAATTATTCTCTTGGCTTTAACAAAAGCAAACGGGAATAGTTAAAAGCTTTTTTATATAGTATTAAAATATCAACTTGTTCATTTTAGCCCCTATAAGTTACAGTAACTATTTCTACTTCGTCTATTTTACTTTCTAATATTTTAGTAATATAAACGATCAAAATCATCGACGAATAGGAAAAACTATATCACATTTATTATTTTATGTTTAAACTAACTGTTTTTTGCGTAAAGTAAGAATGCATTTAATTATTGAGTTTTAAAGGAGTTTTATGATGAATAAAGTAAAAGAACCTATTACAATTATTGGTGGCGGTATCGGTGGTTTAACACTTGCCCGTGTGTTATATGTGAATGGCATACCTTCAAAAATCTATGAGGCAGATGCATCGCCGAATGCTCGTACACAAGGTGGTCAATTAGATATTCATGAATATAATGGTCAGGTTGCTTTAGAAAAGGCTAATTTAATGGATGAATTTCATTCGATTATTCATGAAGGTGCCGATGCAGCAAAAATTGTAGATACCAATGGAGAATTACTTCTAGAGGTGCCTGCTGATGAAGAAAATGGACGTCCTGAAGTATTACGTGGTGACTTACGCCAAATTTTAATTCACTCACTTCCAGAAGAAACAATTGAATGGAATAAAAAAGTAGATCATATAGAAGAAATTCAACACGGAGAATATAAAGTCGTATTTAGAGATGAAAGCTTTGTAAACACTACAAAATTAATTGGCGCAGATGGTGCATGGTCAAAAGTACGCAAATTATTAACAGATATTACACCGAATTATGTAGGTACAACCTTTATTGAAACTTATTTACACGATGTTGATAACAAACATCCTAAAACAGCTGAAATTGTTGGTGAAGGAGCGATGTATGCCCTTTCTCCTGGAAAAGGTTTTGTAGCTCATCGCGAAGCAAATAATATTATTCACACTTATATAGAAATGAACCGTGATTTAGATTGGATTAATCGCATAGATTTTTCTAATAAAACAGAAACGATCAAAACGATTTTAGCTGAATTTAAAGGCTGGGCACCAGAAATTACTGCATTGTTAACTGAGTCAGATTCAAATATCGTAGCTAGAAAAATCAATGCTTTACCTGACAAACATCGCTGGGAACCTAAGTCAGGCATCACTTTAATTGGTGACGCTGCACATTTAATGGCGCCATCTGGTGAAGGCGCTAACTTAGCTATGCTAGATGGTGCAGAATTAGCAGAAGGCATCGCTAAAAATTACAATCATTTCGACGAAGTAATCAAAGAATACGAAAGTCAAATGTTCCCTAGAAGTGAAGCAGAGCAACAAGAATCACACGAACTATTGGATATTTGTCTAGGCCAAGATAGTCCTGAACGTTTTGTCAAACTATTTAAAGGTGAAGCATAATCACTGATAGCATTGCGTATTCTAAGTATTTAGTCGTAGAAGATTATACGTAGTACGTCGTATTAAAAGTTGGTACTTGGGGCTCATGATTTTGAATTAAAAATTCAGTAAGATATGAAGTGTAGAGAGATAAAGGAGGAGCAAGTCAACATGATTATTCACAAGCAAAATATAGAAAACGGTGTCCCTATCTACGAAATCATTACGCGGACCTTCAAGACAATTACGGTAAAATTCGATGAAACGTTTAATAAAAACGAAATCTATAAATTGCTCTCTCTACTAGAAAATGACGTTGATAACATGAAATTAAGTTATTAACCTCATTGACCTCCATGTTATTTCGTCATGGATCCACCCTTAAAAAGTACGATGTTACTGACCCCCTATCATGTAACAAACGTCAAATAGTATTCCTAAATTCACCTTATTAAAGTCAAACAAGCACTGAATTCATTCCAAAGTTGTCCCCTTTGGCGAATATCAGTGCTTGTTTGTTGTTATGCATGTAATTTATTAAACAATACATGATTTTCAAGATGCACATGTCGATATGTTGCTTTTTCAATTGCTTGGAGGCGTTGATAAACGAGGCGCCATGTATTACATGCTTCATTTGGAATTGTATAATCATTTGTTAGCTGATTCATTTTCTTCAGTATTTGACCAACCTCATCATGATCTGTCTTCAAATCTAGAATAATTTGTTCTATTTCTGCAACATCTTGCCCATTTGAAAAAGCAATCATTTTAGGAAAATCATGATCATCTTCTTGTGCCGTGTGTGCAGTCATGTTGTTTTTATATTGGGTATATAACGCTTTTAACTCAATGAGATAATCGTGTTGCGGCCCATGTACTTTAGCTACTTTTGTTATATATGGCGTTAGTTGTTTTAATTCTTCCTTTAGTGGTTCATGATACGCAGCTTGAATATACTGAATCAATGAGGCCACGCTTAAATATTTAGGATTTAAACCGCCACCTGGCTCACTTTGTCTTTCGAGTTGTTGAAGCTGTGATAACAACGCTTCTAACGATAATTTACTCTTTTGGCTTGCTTGTTCGATTGAAATAGCACCACCGCAACAAAAATCTATGCCTGCATGCTTAAAAACATCTGCTGCTTTTGGATAATCAGTCACTACTTCTGCAACAATTGTTTCTTTCGTTATCATATTAATCACCTTTATCATATAAGTTATCCATATTATAAAACGTGTTAGCACGATAACCTAGTCTGTTCATAAGATTGACAAAATGACGTCGCCTTTTATTCAAATTTAGCGACAAAAACAAATAACGTGCGTGCCAATTCATCATAAATTGACATGCACGTCTAATTGTCATACTAAAAGTCTTCTTTTTCTTTACGTTCTTGTACCCACCATAATGCCTCTTTAGGATGCTCTTCGAAGTATCTACGGTCTTCTTCACTATCGACATTAGGATAAGAACCTTTCAATGATTTTCCAGCCATACTGAAATGCAGTAATGAAATGACAACAAAACCAATGACGCTTATCGCAGTTAAATAATATGCAGGTGCTAAAATATTGTTTGTGTAGTTTACTAACCAAGCAGCTATAAGTGGTGTCGTACCACCAAATAATGACACTGATAAGTTAAAGGTTACAGACAATGTTCGATATCTAATATGCGTATAGAACATTGTTGGCAACGATCCAGGCATTGTCGCCTCATATGTTGATAAGAAGAATCCTAATACTAGTACACCAACAATAATCAGTGGTAATGAGCGAGTATTCAATAAGCTAAAAGCAACGATACTTAATAGTGTTAAACCACCCGTACCTATTAAGAACACTTTTTTCTCACCAATTTTATCTGCAATTCTACCGAACATAAGTGCTAATGGAATCATAATAGCCATCACACAAGTAATCAGCACACTTGTTGTTGTCGCATCCAATTTTACTATTTGTTCTAAGTAAGTCGGTAAATATGCAGTGACTGTATAATTTGTTACGTTAAAAAATACAACCGCTACAAAACAGACTAAAATATCCTTGTAATAGTAACGAATAATAGTTAAAAAACCAATATTATCTCGTTGTGGCGCCGTTTCAATATCATTTTCGAAAATAGGTGATTCTTCTAAGCGACGACGTAAATATAATCCAAATAAACCAAGGAATAAACCTAGAATAAACGGTATTCTCCAGCCCCATGATTGCATTTGTTCTGCCGTTAATAAATAACTTAAAATGGCAATCATAATTGAAGCTGCTATATAACCTGATAATGTCCCAATTTCCAAACCACAGCCTAAACGATTACGGCTTTTATCTGGAGAAGACTCTGCTACGTATGTCATTGCACCAGCATATTCTCCTCCTGTAGAGAACCCTTGCAACACTCTAGCAAGTAGTAATAGTATTGGTGCCCAAATTCCTATAGTATCGTAGTTGGGTAACAAACCAATCGTTAACGTTGAAAACGCCATTAAAATAATTGTCGTTGTTAATACGACTTTCCGACCATATTTATCTCCTATAACGCCAAAAACAATTCCCCCAATTGGTCGTAATAAGAAAGCAATCGCTAACGCAGCGAAAGTAAGAATTAGTCGAATTTGATCGTTTTCAACTGGAGAAAAGAAGTTTGCACCTATGTATGCAGTTGTGTAGGCATAAACCCCAAAATCAAACCATTCCATGGCATTACCAATTCCTGTTGCGATAACAGTTTTTTTGGCTTTTTGAGCGTTTACCATGTTAATATTTTCTTTTTCGAAATCCATGAATGATACACTCCCTTGTAATATGTTACATAATTATACGTTATTAATTTATAATGTCAAATCGATTAAAGAAAAATTAATTTTTAAAATTCAAGTTTATTCATTTTACAGAATTTTTAATTATATTTATATAAATTTTTAATGCTTTATCGTGTTATAGTAAATTGCGTTGAAATATTGCCCGCTACATTTTGACTTTAAATATTCACTATCGCATAGTTAAACATAGGGATTCCGGCATATTCCCACTCGTTTTAATAATGCTTATATCTCCATTAATATCAATGACTTAAGGATTTTGAAAAATGTTGTCAATCTAGCGAATACTCACTTTAAAGGCAATAAAAGTTGTCAAAAATTTATATTGTTTTTTCAACATAAATCCGGTGTTATATAAAATATAATATGTCATCTAACTATACCCGCTATATATTTATCCAATCATATGCAATATTTTGTATAATCTATATGTATTCACTTTTATTAATATTTATTTATTTCGATTAGAATGGCATTTTGTATCTATTTCGCTAAAAACCAACGTGGTTACTGCTCTTTTTACTAGTAACTCATTTATGTAAAATAAGACTTTTAAGCACATCATTTAATTAATAAAGCCCATCGAAATTTACTATTTCAACGGGCTAATGAATATATTATATATAAATTTTTATTCTAAATTAGCATGATTATTTTGCATTGTTTCTTCATCAATATTAAACGTATCCATGAGTCCAAGTACCACACTATCTAAAAACAGGAGTGCAGCTTGTTCAAATAAACTGCCTAAAGGTTGTTCTGAACCTTCTGCGTTATATTTAGTTCCAGCAGGTAATTCAATCACCGTTTCTGCTAACTCCCCAATTGGAGAATCAGGATTTGTGGTTAATAATACGACTTTAGCACCTACTGTTTGGGCTTTTTCAGCTAACAAACGTAAATGCGCTGTTGAGCCTGAACCAGACAAGATTACAAATAAATCATGTTCTTTGATAGACGGCGTTGTTGATTCCCCTACGACGTACGCATCTTTACCTAATTGATTTAGACGCATCGCAAAGCTATTCGCAATAAAGCCCGAACGCCCTTTACCTGCAGTGAATATACTTTGTGCACCATTTACATCATTCGCAAAACGGTCGTATTGTTCATCTTGAACATGTGATAACGTACGCTCTAGCTCTTCAAGAATAAGACGGTAATTTGTAAATTGAGACATATTATTTACCTTCAATCGCATCACGACATTGTTTAGCCGCTTCTACAGGATCTTCAGCGTTAGCAATACCGCCACCTACAATAACTAAGTCCGGATTTTCAGCAACGATTTCTTTTATCGTATCTGGTTTAATACCACCAGCAACGGCGACTTTAGAATTTTTAATTACAGATTTAACTTTACGTAAGCTATCTAATGGCGATTGTCCCTCAGCTTGTAAGTCATAACCTGTGTGCACTGCAATATAATCAGCACCCATATCATCTAATTCTTGCGCACGTTTTTCTAAATCTTGAACAGCAATCATATCTACTAATAGTTGTTTATCATGTTTATGCGCTTCTTCAACTGCTGCTTTAATTGAAGCATCTTCAGCAACACCTAAAATAGTTACAACGTCTGCGCCAAATTTAATCGCTTGGCTTACTTCATAATCTGCTGCATCCATTATTTTAAGATCTGCTAATACTTTTGCATTATTTATATTTTTATTTAAATGTTCAACGGCTGGTAACCCTTCATTGATAACAATAGGCGTACCTATTTCTACGATATCTACATATTCCTCAACTTTTTTAGCTAATTCTGCCGCTTCTTCTTTGTTTAATAAATCGATTGCTAATTGTAATTCCAATGCAAACATCCTTTCAACATTAATGTTATATAAATCATTATTTGTTTTTCTATTTCTAGTTAGCAGTTTACCCGTCTCATCTTTTTTTAAACGACTAGATTTTTCTCTAACAATTAACTTTTAACTGAAGTATTCGCATAGTCTATATGTATAATGACAACGTTATTGTTACTTTTTTAAATAAATTGAGCAGAGATATACAATTACGCTGTTCTTTTTAGTAAAATAGAATGATAAACATGTTGTATGGCACAAGGAGTGAATGTGTTGGAACCAATTAATGAAATAGAAGTACAAAAAAGACTCACATCATACGAAAATAAACCTGTTTATTTACACGTTGAAACAACAAATGGTGCGTATGCAAACCATTTCGACCAACGTGTTTTTAATGCGGGGACGTTTTTAAGAAATATACAAGTCACATATGAACACGCACAACTTAAAGGCGGAGGCAAAGATCCTTACCGCGTTGGTCTCAAACTTCGTGATGGTGGCTGGGTCTATGTACAAGGACTCACACACTTCGAAGTCAACAATAATAATGAATTTTTAATTGCTGGATTTAATTATGAAGGACAATTGGCTGCCACTATTGAAATCAGTGATAAGCCATTCACATTATAGAGGAGGTACAGTCATGAATGATGAAAGTCATGTACTCGTTATATTTCCACATCCAGATGATGAAACCTTCTCATCTGCTGGGACGATAGCAAGTTATATTGAGGCAGGAGTACCTGTAACATATGCTTGCCTTACATTAGGACAAATGGGACGTAATTTAGGTAATCCACCATTTGCAACAAGAGAATCCTTACCAGATATTAGAGAACAAGAACTTGACAACGTCGCAAATATTTTAGGAATTACAAATTTGAGAAAAATGGGTTTACGAGATAAAACAGTAGAATTTGAACCTCATGCGCAAATGGATGCAATGATACAAGGATTAATTGACGAAACACATCCTTCTGTCATTATTTCTTTTTATCCTAATTACTCAGTACATCCTGACCATGAAGCTACTGCAGACGCTGTGATTAGAACTGTAAAACGTATGCCCGCTGCACAGCGCCCTCGTTTACAATTAGTCGCATTTAGTAATGATGCAATCGAACATTTAGGAGAACCAGATATTTTAAATGATATTTCAAAATATAAAGAACTAAAATTAAAAGCATTTGAAGCTCATGCATCACAAACAGGTCCGTTTTTAAAACAATTAGCAAGTCCTGAAATTGATGGTGAAACGCAAAGTTTCTTAGAAGTAGAACCATTCTGGACTTATCATTTTAAAGCATAAGGGGAGTTTGAAATATGACTGAATTTGATTTATCGACACGAGAAGGTCGTTGGAAACACTTTGGCTCAGTTGATCCTGTCGAAGGTACAAAACCAACGACGAAACAAGACATGACAGACTTACAAAGCACACATAAAAATTTCCTTTTTGAAATTGAAGAAGTTGGTATAAAAAACCTTGTGTACCCTGTTCGTATTAATCAATATCAAACAGCCGGGACATTTAGTTTTTCGACTAGCTTAACACAAAATGAAAAAGGGATTAATATGAGTAGAATCTTAGAAAGCGTTGAAAAGCATTACAGTAATGGCCTAGAATTGGACTACAGCACATTGTATCAAGTATTACGGACACTACAAGAAAATATGAAACAAAATTCAGCTGGTGTCGATGTTAAAGGAAAATGGTTCTTTGATCGCTATAGTCCAGTAACAAACATTAAAGCAGTAGGTAATGCAGATGTCACATATGGCCTGGCAATTGAAGGCAATAATATTACCCGTAAAGAGCTTACGATAGAAGCAACAGTAACTACACTATGTCCATGTTCTAAAGAAATTAGTGAATACTCTGCACATAATCAGCGCGGAATTGTTACTGTTAAAGCATACTTAGATAAAGATGAACAAATTGTAGATGATTACAAGGAGAAAATCTTGGACGCCATGGAAGCGAATGCAAGTTCGATCCTATACCCTATTTTAAAACGTCCAGATGAAAAACGTGTGACTGAACGCGCATATGAAAATCCACGTTTTGTCGAAGATTTGATTCGCTTAATTGCTGCTGACCTCGTTGATTTTGAGTGGATAGATGGTTTTGATATTGAATGTCGTAACGAAGAGTCTATCCATCAGCACGATGCTTTTGCTCGCTTAAAATATCGTAAATCATAAAAATAAATCCTGATAATCATCGCATTGTTTGTCAGAATTGTTTCATTCATAAATAATGAGCCAAACAAGGTTGTTTACACAACTGTTGCTTGGCTCAGTTTTTTATTGTCTTAATATTTGTCTTTTGTTAATGGCTAAGTGATATCATTGATTCAAGAGTAACACCGTGATTTAATTTAAGAAAAATCTTTTGACAATTGCTTCGGCAGCATGACCAGTTTCAAATCGACAAAATCGCTCATAAAACGCATCATACTTCTCACCATAATGTTCTCGAACAGTTTCTATTCGTTTGATTGCATCAATTAATTCATCATTTGTACGTACCAGTGGTCCTGGTGCAGTTTGTTCAAAATCAAAATAAAAACCTCTTAATTGATTTTTATAATAATCCAAATCATAGGTAAAGAATAACATCGGTTTTTTAGTGTTAGCAAAGTCAAACATAACCGAAGAATAATCGGTAATACAAATATCTGTGATTAAATATAAATCACTAATATCATCATATGCACTAGCATTAATTACGAATTCATCTAATGATGCGTCTAAATGTAATGCATTACTAATGATAATATGAGGTCGTAATATAAGAATGTACTCTTCCTCGAAATTTTCTTTCATTTTTTGTAAATCCATGTGTAATTTAATGATGTGTTTTTTAGCTTTATTAATATCATCGTCTCTAAATGTTGGTGCATATAAAATAACTTTACGCTGATCTTTAATGCCTAGTTTTTGTTTAATCATCTTTTTCTTTACTTCTAGTTGGGCTTCATTATTGCTGTAAAAAATATCATTTCTAGGATAGCCTATTTCTAATATTTCTTTCTTAAAGTTGAAAGCTGATTTAAAACATTTACTTGCGTATGGGCTAGGTGAAATAAGATAGTCCCAATTTTTAATGGCCTGATTTACTCGATCTTTATAACCCTCATCTCTACCTTCAAATGTATCAACATCGTTTAACATTTTTTTCAAAGGTGTTCCATGCCATGTTTGAATATAGATGGTGTCTTTTGGCTTAGCAAGATAGTATGGAAAATTTTGATTATTAATCCAATATTTTGCTCGAGAAAGATAATGGAAATATTCAGGTGATAATCTTTCCACAGTTGTCACATGTGGATCATTGAAAGGATAATCCTGATTTGTCACCCACACGATATCATAATGATGATGATACTGCTTTAATGTATCATAAATTACTTTCGGACTATCTCCAACCGTTTTTCCGACATTACTTTCAAACACAATTAAGTCTTTTTTAGTTGGTAATACTTTTGATACTACAGAATTATACTTATCCATTGTTTTGAAATAGTATTTATTTTTTCTAAACCGTTTAAATAGATGCTGTGAAACAATATCATATTTAACTTTATTTTTCAAAGTATACTGTGCTTTAAAATAGCTGATTGCTTTATAAATTCTACAGCTATTATGCTGATCACGATACTTTATAAATTGATTCGCCCTTGCTTTAATCTCATCTTCAACCTCAAAATTATGATTAACATAATGACTAAGTTTTTGTTCTAATGATGCTAGTGAATTAACTATCACACCAGGTAATTCCTGCTCAATATCAATATGCGAACCATCTTTACCTAGAAATCTTTCTTTATCAAATTGATAATATATCACAGGTTTATACAAGAAACTAAAATCAAAAGCGACACTTGAATAATCCGTAATCATTAATTTACTTTCTTTAATCAATTGTTGAACATCTACGTCACCCTGTCTAATGCATGTGACATACGGAGGCACATCAAATAAATCAATAAATGGTTGCATGTTAGGATGCAAACAGAAAATAACTTCTATACCTTGGTCAACAACCTCTTTGATTTTAGAACTATAGAGTAATGCATTGATTCTACTCAAATAATCCGACTCAATAAGTTGCTCACTATTGATTAACCAGTCACGCCATGTAGGAATAATAAGCAGCTGATTCTTCACCTGATTATCAGGATTAAATAACTCATCAAATCTGGCTAAACCTGTCACAACAACTTGATTATTATCAAACTTCAAATCTCTGACAACAATTTCTTTTTCACGTTCCGAGCTTGTTACAAAGAGGTCGACATTAAAATCTTTTAATTGATTTCCATTAATTTGTGATAAATTTTTTGTTCCTAAAACGCCGTGTTGCAAAAACACCTTTATTGCTTTGATTTTTCGTGTGTATATTTGACTGTTTGTTGGATATAGTAGCTCTGGATGATGTGTCGAACAAATATAGTCTGCTTGAAGCATAATATCAAAATGTTCTGGTGTCTTATAAAATATGACATTACCTAAAGGCAGCACATGTTCGGCTTCCTTTGAGCTTTCTTCAATAACATAGTACACAGGTCGTTCCGGATAATGTGTACGCATATATTTAAAGAAATGATACCCATTATCCTGCGCTTTATATGATTTTTCACCAATCACCCAAATCTTTTCTTGTTCTTTTTTAAGTATATGGTGTATGTTGGTTTTTTTAATATTGTTTATATATTGTAAATAACTCTCGATACTATAACGGTTAATTCTGAATGAAAGATTGCGCCCTTTCATTGTGAAATATGGTGTAATTGAAATGATTTCATTATTGTATTCCGTTATGATTTCACCTTTTAAAAAACGCTCGGCTAAAATGCGTGGATTTCCTAATTTATATTTAATCGGCTCTAATACTTCTTGAACTTGTATTTCTAGAAAAATATCTATGATATCACCACTATCATATGGATACTGCATGAATTCTATCAGTTCATCATAAATATCTGCTGAAAAATCATATGTTGCTGCATTCTTGTTATTGCCATTTAATTGAGGTACAATGGCTATCCTTTTTTCTCTATCCGTAAATCTCGTTTTTATTAATAAATGTGTTGTAGTTAAATGTGAGTTTATAATCGCAAACTGTCCATCAATTTGTGCTTGACGATTATTCATTTTCAAGGAATCAATATGTCTGCGAGAAAAATATATTTTACTTGGCACATAGTCACTCATTGATAAATGTAAAAAGCCATTTTTAGTAATGTATGGATAAATGATGCAATTATTTTCAACAACAGCACTTAAATTTTCCACTTCAAAATCTTCGTTGAAAACCTTTAAAGTTCTTTGTGTAGTTAAAATATCAGTAGATTCTTCCACAATAATATAGATTTTAGGATCATCTTGTGATTTAAAATGTTCAGCAACTTCTAACAAATTGATTTTAAAGTGATTACTGCCACTTGCATTATCATATTCAATAGAATCAAATTCATTTTTTACAAAAATTCGGTGAATCACTTTGTCCGGTCTATCAAATAATATATGTAAAACCGTGCCTTCTTGTGTTATTTTATGCAACTCATTTCCCTCCAATTACCTTATAGCTAAGCTCTAATAAGCTTTATAATATCAGTTATATTCTCATATGATTGTTAAAATATTGTAAATTTCAGAATTCTAATTACATTATATCAATTAACAAGTTATAATGTAATGAGAAACAAAATATTATAATTAATATATTGAGGACCGTTTTTATGAATAAACCATTTTTTTCTATAATAGTGACTACCTTTAATAATGATAAAACTATTGAAAAAACATTGAATTCTGTAATAAACCAAACGTTAAATAACGATTTATATGAAATAATAGTCATCGATGATAAATCGACTGATGATACTTTTAATAAACTACAGACATTTAATGCAAATAATCTTACAATTCATCAGTTAGAACTTAACAGTGGCGGCCCATCCGCACCGCGCAATCTAGGCATTCAATTAAGTCATGGCCACTATATTTACTTCCTCGATGGTGACGATTGGTTAGATTTAAATATTTTAGAAAAGATAGCCAACAAATATGTTATTTACGATACCGATCTGATTATTGCGAAAGTAATAAAATATAAAGATGGTAATACAACCGTTCATGCCAAATTTATGACGATTGATGAACATATAGATAAACCAGGCAGCGATATTCCCTATCTTTATTATTATATGGGACCCAGTGGCAAATTTATTAAAAGATCGTTGATTATTGAAAATAACATTCAATTTCCTCTGAACTTACATTTTGGTGAGGACAAATTATTCTTTATGACTGCCTTTGTGAATGCACATCATGTTACAACGACGCCTATCGTAGCTAACTATTTAAATCGTTCAACAGATAATGTTTCTATCGTTAAAAAATCAGATTTTTTAACAAAAAGAGAAAGTGATTACATCATATTTAAGTCTGCTTTAAACATCTCAGATAAAAAAATTAGAGATAAATTTTTATTACGCATTGTTGAATATGATTTATTCAATAATTGTAATTCAAAAGTGTTTATTAATTTAAATTTCACGCAAAAAATTAGCGTGTTTGATATTATTAAAAAAATATGCACACATCCATATATACGTGATTATATTATACCAAACGTTGCTCATAAATATGATGATGTAATAAATGCAATTTATCACGACGATGTTGATAAATTTAACGCCTTTTTTGCTTGGTACAATAGCGGTGCTAAACTTCTAACTAAGCCCAATCAACAACATTATTCGCTAATAAGCGTAGACGATTATCGTTTTGAAGTGAGAGACCCACTTGCAACAACTAAAAATTTACAACAAGTTCAAAAGTCTGTCTATTTACAATTAGCAATCCATAATTTATCTGAACTTTCAATTAGTGGCATTCAATTAGCAAGTCGATCAAATTTTATGCATTCTATATTTTTATCAGATTATTCAATCAACCACGACTTGTTAACAATTAAACTACCTGAAACAATTCTAAATGACCTTAGCAAAGGCATTTATAATGTATTCGTTATATATGATAACTATAAACCATTAAATATTAGATATGCTTACAACAAAAATATGACATTACCTTCAAATGATATCACTTTTTATCCGACAATTAATGGATTTCTTTCTATGAAAGTAAAATAAATTATCTAACAGGAGCTATTGCAATGAAAAATTTATTAATATTTACAAATATTTTACTTGCAGTATTGTTTTTCTTAAACCAAAAGAAATTAAAAGAAGACTATAAGATTAATATGACTAATATCGACTCTGAAGAAGATATATTAGAACGTATGGGATTACATAGAGATAGCGAAGGACGGTTGATTCCTATAGAAGAATTATATGAGTAGTCTACTATAAGTATAAAATTTTGTATTAAAAAAGGCCTAACGAGGAATAATTTGTCTCCTCGCTAGGCCAATTTAATGTCATTATATTAAACATTAAATACTAATATACTGACTATTATTTGTTGTCTTTACGACGTTTTCTAGATACAAACATAGCTGTAGCTAATGCTGCGAACAAGCCAGCGAATAATGTTGTATTTGTAGTTTCTTTTTGACCTGTATCAGGTAAAGATTTCTGTTCAGAAGCTTTAGCTGGTGCTTGATGTTTATTATCTAGAGTTGATTGGTTAGTAGCTGTTTTTGCATGATTTTGCGTATCAACAGTTACATGATTTCCATCGACTAAAGGTGTTGCGTCTTTAGCTGGTTGAACTGGTTCATTTGGTTGAACTGGTTGTACTGATTCAGATGGTTTATTTGGTCTAGTAGTTACAGAAACTGTTACATGATCTTTTGATCCATCTGGATATGTCACTGTTACTGGTACATATACAGTACCTGGTGTTTTACCGTTTGGCAATGTACTTGGATTATCTACAGTTACTTTTGGTGCTGGTTTATCACTTGGATAGTTTGGCACGGTTACTGCTTTGATTACATCATCCGCTGTTGTTGGTGTGCCAAAATCTTTTGTGATTGGTGTTACTTTTGGTTCATATTTTCCGCTATCTGGATCGCCTACTTTAACTGTGACATTTACATGATCTTTTGATCCGTCTGGGTATGTCACGGTCACTGGTATTGTGTATGTGCCAGGTGTCTTACCGTTCGGTAATGTACTTGGATCATCTACACTTACTTTTGGTGCTGGTTTATCACTTGGATAGTTTGGCACGGTTACTGCTTTAGTTACATCATCAGTTGTTGTTGGTGTGCCAAAGTCTTTTGTGATTGGCGTTACTTTTGGTTCATATTTTCCACTATCTGGATCGCCTACTTTAACTGTGACATTCACATGATCTTTTGATCCGTCTGGGTATGTCACGGTCACTGGTACTGTGTATTCTCCTGGTGTCTTACCGTTCGGTAATGTACTTGGATCATCTACACTTACTTTTGGTGCTGGTTTATCACTTGGATAATTTGGTACTGTGACCGCTTTGGTTACATCATCAGTTGTTGTTGGTGTGCCAAAGTCTTTTGTGATTGGCGTTACTTTTGGTTCATATTTTCCGCTATCCGGATCGCCTACTTTAACTGTAACATTCACATGATCTTTTGATCCGTCTGGGTATGTCACGGTCACTGGTATTGTGTATGTGCCAGGTGTCTTACCGTTCGGTAATGTACTTGGATCATCTACACTTACTTTTGGTGCTGGTTTATCACTTGGATAATTTGG
>VNIU01000243.1_pt1 | contig 27825 bp, 33 predicted proteins | sample 7248601 | NCBI WGS metagenome assembly VNIU01 (sample SAMN12251564, study PRJNA551026) | human skin metagenome | isolation source: skin samples from healthy patients and patients infected with Netherton Syndrome | host: Homo sapiens | place: France:Paris
GGTATCGTGCTGGTGAAGGACTCATAGGTAGTTGGGTTGCCCTCATCTTATACGCAGTGACTTCTGCAATTACAAAAACGGGTGTATTACTTCCGTTGATGAATGTAATCAATCGACCTACAAATGTGAATGCGAGTGTAAGTCATTCAACAGGCATTCCGAACTGGGTACTTGTTTTAATTTTAACAGTGATTACAATCACTTTAGTTGTAAGAACTTTACGTAAACCTAAGGTAATGGTGCCTAAATTAAAACAAAAGCATACGGGTATTCGACATTATTTATTCGAAAGAAGATACCATCCATTTGTTGCAGGTATTGCTGTAGGTTTAATCGCACTACTTGCATGGCCTATGAGCGAATCAACAGGCCGCCCTTATGGACTTGGGATTACGACGCCATCTGCTAATTTAATAAACTATTTAGTCTCAGGTAATTCTAAATTTATCGATTGGGGCGTACTTTTAGTACTTGGTATCTTTGTAGGTTCTTATATCGCCGCAAGAGGTTCAAAAGAATTTAAATGGCGCCTTCCTGATAAAAAGACCATTCGTAATAGTGCCTTCGGTGGAATACTGATGGGGTTTGGTGCATCTGTAGCTGGTGGTTGTTCAATCGGTAATGGCCTTGTAGAAACTGCCACAATGAGTTGGCAAGGATGGATAGGCTTAGGATCAATGATTATTGGAGTATGGTTTATGAGTTACTTTATTTTCGTTAAACCTATGAAAAGGTTGCAACAAACGACAAATAATAAATCTCAAAATAATACAGTAAGTCAACGTACTCAAACGACATAAGGAGGTTATTCTATGGTACATGAATTAGGTACAGTAGGTATGGTATGTCCATTCCCACTTATAGAAGCACAAAAGAAAATGCAAGAATTAAATCAAGGCGATGAATTAAAAATAGACTTTGACTGTACGCAAGCTACTGAAGCTTTGCCTAATTGGGCGGCTGAAAATGGCTACCCAGTAACGAATTATGAACAATTAGATGATGCTTCATGGACAATCACTGTTCAGAAAGCTTAAATTATATATGAAGTGAGGCTAGCGGAATCGTGTGATTTCGCTAGCTTTTTTGTATCGTTTCAATACAATTATATCAGTTAGAATGTTAAATAAACTTACGCCACGTGTAATATTACCTTACCGATTTTTGCGCTTCCATCAATCACTCATTATGATGTTGATAAAGGAAGTGGTAAGAATGAATATGGATGATACAATTTTCCTATTTTTATGTACATTATTAGTTTGGTTAATGACTCCAGGTCTTAGTTTATTTTATGGAGGACTTGTCCAATCGAAGAATGCATTAAATACAGTTATGCAAAGTATGGCAGCAATTGTTATTGTCACATTCACATGGATGATTATTGGTTTTTCAATTAGTTTTGACCAAGGTAACGACTGGCTTGGTGGTTTTAAATTTCTAGGTTTAAATCACGTCGGTTTTGCAATTTCTAAAACTATTAGTCCACATGTCCCTCTCGCACTTTTCATGTTATTCCAAATGATGTTTTGTACTATCGCGGTTTCGATTTTATCAGGTTCTATAGCTGAAAAAATGAGATTTATCCCTTATCTTATTTTTGTTGGTTTATGGGTAGTATTTATTTATAGTCCAGTTGCACACTGGGTATGGGGTGGAGGCTGGATTAGTAAACTTGGTGCCATCGATTACGCTGGTGGAACAGTTGTACATATTACCTCAGGTGTGTCTGGTTTAATTTTAGGGATTATGATTGGGGTAGGAAAGAAACAAGAAAAGCATACGCCTCATAATTTACTCATTACGCTAATTGGAGGTATTTTAGTTTGGTTAGGTTGGTACGGATTCAATGTCGGCAGTGCGTTCACATTTGATCAAATCGCGATGGTATCGTTTGTCAATACTGTCATCGCTGCAAGTGCCGGTGCATTTGGCTGGTTGATTTTAGAATATGCTTTGAAAAAGACAACAAGTCTATTAGGCCTTTTATCTGGTGCACTTTCTGGGCTTGTAGCCATTACTCCAGCTGCAGGTTATGTCAATTATCTTAGTGCAGTCATTATCGCTGTAATTGGTGGTATCGGATGCTACGTTGTTATCAATTTAATTAAAGTGAAATTACAATATAACGATGCGCTAGACGCGTTTGGTATTCATGGCGTTGGTGGTGTGCTTGGTGCAGTACTTACAGGTGTCTTTCAGTCTCACAAGGTAAATGATGCCGTGGAAAATGGTCTCATATACACAGGCGATTTCAAAGTTATTTTAATACAATTAGCAGCAGCGCTTGCCACTGTGGTATTCAGTGCAATTGTTACATACATGATTGCTAGAATAATTAAGTCATTTACACCATTAGCAACGACTGAAGAAGAAGACAAAACTGGACTCGATGCAATTGTTCATGGTGAAAAAGCCTACTTCTATGGTGAATTAAATAAATTTAATCGTCGTATGAAATTCTAGTCCAACATATAGAAAGTGAATCTTACTCATTTATCATGTCGGTATCATTTGAACTATCACTTATTTAAAGAGGATATATATGTGATGAAATATGTTCGAGTTAATACATACATGATAGGTGAGTTTTCTTATGAAAAATATTTCCGATATCGCTAAGTGCGTAGATGTATTTAAACGTATCGTTTCCAGATTTTTGAATGTCGATTCATTTTCCATAAAATTCTCATGATTAAAACTAAAAATCTACATCTATATACGTAGCTCATATGTTAAAATATTAAAGTTAAGAAGAAAGCAAAATGAGTTGAGAGTAGGAGTGAAAACATGGCGGAATGGACACGTGAAGCACGTTATCAACGTATAGAAGATGTTGATACAGAGACGTTTATGGAACTAAAAAAACGAGTCGATGCTTCTCCATACAGACAGACATATCATATTCAGCCTGAAACAGGATTGCTAAATGATCCTAACGGCCTTATCTATTATGATGGGCGTTATTACATATCACATCAGTGGTTCCCATTAGGAGCAGTACATGGACTTAAATATTGGTTTAATTATACCAGTGATGATTTGGTACACTTTGAATCTCAAGGGCCTATACTAGAGCCGGATACGAAATATGACAGTCACGGTGTGTATAGCGGTAGTGCCTTCGAATATAATGGTCATCTCTATTATATGTATACTGGTAATCATCGCGACCATCATTGGAACCGTGTATCTAGTCAAATGATTGCCCGACTTAAAGAGGACGGTACTGTAGAGAAATTTCCTAAGCCGGTTATACATGGACAACCAGAGGGTTACACAAGTCATTTCAGAGATCCTAAAGTATTTGAAAAGGACGGTAAACTATATGCGATATTAGGCGCCCAAACCAATAATGAACAAGGTCGATTGGTCTTATATCGTAGTGAAGATGTTGTGAATTGGACATTCTTAGGTGAGATTCAAACAGATTTAAGTCAATTCGGATATATGTGGGAATGTCCAGATTATTTCGAGTTAGACGGTCATGATGTTATACTTTTCTGCCCACAAGGGGTTGAAGCGGAAGGTGAAAAGTATCGAAATATTTATCAATCAGGTTATATGATAGGGAATTTAGTTATTGAAAATATGACATTTGACCATCAAGCGTTTCAAGAATTAGATAGAGGATTTGATTTCTATGCACCGCAAACTTTTGTGGATAAACATGGAAAACGCATATTAATTGGTTGGATGGGACTACCAGACATTGATTATCCAACTGATTCTGAAGGATGGGCGCATTGTTTAACAATTCCTCGAGAACTCACAATAGAAAATGGTAAATTAAAGCAACGTCCACTCAAGGCGTTAGAAACTTTAAGAACGAATAAAGAAACTGCTTTGGGTTATGCAAATAAATTTAATCGCAAATTGCATCCTTATGAAGGAAAGCAATATGAAATGATTATTGATATTTTGGAAAATGATGCAACAGAAGTATATTTCGAATTAAGAAGTTCAAGAAATGAATCTACACTTATTATTTATAATCAACGTGAAAATACTATTACGCTTGATCGTTCTGATAGTGGTTTATTGCCAACAAATGTAGACGGGACAGCACGCACAACTAGGTTAGATACACCTCTCAATCAATTACACATCTTTGTCGATACTTCAAGTATTGAAATATTCTGTAATGATGGGGAACGCGTGTTAACTTCAAGAATTTTCCCAAGTGAAAATGCGACAGGTATCAAAGCATCCACAGAATCAGGACAAGTTTATTTACAATTTACGAAATACGAATTAAAGAAATAATTCGATATCAATGAAGAAACCCAGCTTTCACCTCAAATAGGGAGGAGAAAGCTGGGTTTCATTATGTGTGTATTAGATTTTTTTGACATTACGTACGGATGCGAAACAATTTTCGCCATTTTTGAAGTAAACCATACGCTCTTTTGAATCAATGGATTCAATATTATGTCGATTGACCACAAAACTATTGTGACATCTAAAGAAGCGATCATCGAGTTGCGCTAATTCTTTCAAATTACCATAAAACTCAATTTGGCGATTATCTAAATGCGCAATGAGTCGGTGCGACTTTGTAGATGATTCAAAGAACATAATATCATCATATTGAACATAAACTGAATTACTACCACGTTTTAATTCAATTGTTTCAACATTACTCTCTTTAGATAACAATTTAAGGCGTGTATGTGCCGTTTCAAGACAATCAATAATTCTTGTCTTTAACTCTGAAGGGTCATCTTTGAAAATAAAATCCATAGCAGCCACTTTATAAACGAAAGTTAAATAAGTGAGTTCACTATGACTTGTAACAAAGATAATATTACCTACAGGATCATGTTTACGGATTTCACTACCTAATTTGATGCCGTTCATATCAGCTTCTAATTGAATATCTAAAAAATAACAACCAATATCATTCATTCCTTTAGATTGTTCAAGAACCTCATAAGGATCATCAGTTGCGAGCGCTAACTCCATCGGTTTTTCTTCAATCATAATATAATTTTTGATAATTGATGCCATATTTTCTCTTTGTCTCGGATCGTCTTCGCAAACGAATATCTTCATCTGTTATCACATCCTTATGCTTCGTTCTTAGTATTTATGATTTCTACTTTTTGAACAAAATAACCATTTTCAATTACGGTATCTAATAAAACATTTTCGTTTTCATCAGTCAGTTCTTTAAGCGTAGATAAACCTAAACCTCTGTTATCACCTTTCGTAGAAAAGCCTTCTTCAAATAATTCATGAATTTTAGGGGTATTATCGCTACATTTATTCATCACAATGAATGTAACAGATTCTTCGTTATCAATAAAGGCAATTCGAATAAGTGGATCTTCAAGTGCCTCTGATGCCTCAATGGCATTATCAATAATAATACCTGTAATACGACTAAGTTCGATTGTATTCATGTCGATTTTATCTATTTCGTCAGGCACTTCTATACTGATTGGGATCTTTTTCTCTTGAGCCTGGAGAATTTTAGTCGTAATTAACCCTTTAATTTCTCTAACTTTCAATTTTTCTATTCCATTCAATTTAATTGAACGCGTCTTCATATTATCTTTTAATGGAACGATTTGTTCATTGAAATATCTCTTAAGCCCTGGCATATCATCTTCATGAATAAACTCAGATAGAGTAGAGAGAATGTTCACATAATCATGACGGAACTTACGCATTTCATTATTAATGCTCTCGATTCGCAAAGTATATTCATAATATGTTTCAATTTCCTCAAGATTTCGCTTATATTTCATTTCACGAAGTACAGTATAAGAAATAATGATTAAAATTATAAGTATTATTAAAACAATACCTACATAAAGGTATGTATAAAGTCTAAAAGTTTGAAAATCTAAGTCTTCGTTTCTAGTGAAAATAAATAATATGAAAAAAGTAATAACTAAGAAAATGGAAATGGTTGAAATATATAACTTATTTGAGTATAAGTATGATTTCTTAATAAGATTAATTAAAAATTTAGTTGCATATGATAATAGTATACCAAAACCGACAAAGCTAACTATGTATATAATGAACTTATATTCAATTTTATCAGAAAACTTTTCGGAGAATGTAATTAGTAAAACAGTTATAAAATTACATAAATATAATATAATATTCGAACCAAATATAGATAAAATAGAAAAAAATTTCATTTTTCTGTAGAAAAATATTATAGAAAGTATAATTACAAGAATGAGAGTGTCGGTACCAATAAAAGTATACACTATATTAGAAGGGATTATAATTCCAATCATGAAAATATAATCCCTTATATTATATTTTACTCCCATTAATACTTTCACAACATAAAACATAAGTGCTAATTGAAAACTCGCTGTAATCCAATTATTTAATGAATCCATTTGCTACACACTTTCTATGAAAACTTATAACTAATTATTTTTGGTATGTTTCAAATAATTCTTTAGGTACTTCAGGTTCATCAAAATAAGTATTACATGTTCTGTAACCAGCTAAAAAACCAATTTTTTCAAAAATAAAACTAATAACTTTAAATAATAAATCGAAAATTTGCATCATTTTCATACATCCTCCTTAGTAAAAAAAATAGGTAATAGGGTCAGCGATTCTAAAAACATCCCCCAAACCACAAGTTGTACTAGTGGTCTTTTAATAAAAATACATACAATCAATAATAAAATACTTACCATAATAGAAGTTAGCCATTTTCGTTTAATAAGGTGTTTTGGTATTGGCTGTTTTCTAGTTGCAGCAGGAGCAAATTTAATAACAATGAATAAACTTATTAATCCTACTCCTATTAATACAAAATTACTTATATGAAAAAGAGTTAAAAACCAAGGCACTATTAAAAAAAATAATAGATTTTGTATGTGACACAATAGAGATGATTTAGCATGTGCACCATGTGCATTACTTCTAACTAGAAAATAACTTATGTGAGTTAAAAGGGTGTAAATAAATGTGTGGAAAATCAGCGCTAACCCATAAACAACTATAGTTTTTTCAATATTCGAAACTACTACTTGCATACCTAAACGAACTTTTAAAAATTGTATACGATCTAAATTGTTCTTACGTTGTAGGTAGTTAGCAAATTGGTCAATTTTTTTATCAATTATTTTCACTTGCCTGCTACTCTCCTCATATATCATTATACAATTTTGTGCAATTCATTTTAAGAAATATGCCTAACTGTTATATAAATATACCTAAGTGTTATTTTTAATTCCTAAGTGATATTTTAACATAAAAAAATTTACAGTTACGTATGTTTTTTGGCGAGTTAAGAAATATTTGTTTCATTATGTATAATGCATGTTTTAATAGACTCATATCACAGAGATGTGATGGAAAGATAGTTGAAAAATTTGCTTAATCTTAACTGAATGATTTTTCCCTAATCATTCAAATCCATTATTTAGTCGGAAGGAGTGAAGTTGACATGGCATCAGATATCATTTCTACAATCAGTGATTTAATCAAATGGATCATTGATACAGTTAAAAAATTCAAAAAATAAGTTTTGAATTTTTCATTGTAACTTTGTTTTCTTCGTATAGTATGACTAAGAAATGGATTGTTAAGCCATCCCAACTTAACAATCCAGAATTCTTGAATAGCAAGTGAGCAACATTTGCTATAAAGCTGTAGTTTCCTTGGACTCAGTGTTACGTATTATTCTTAGCTACCTTTAATTAGGTAATTATTTCTAGCATGTAAGCTATCGTAAACAACATTCAATTTATCATTAATAAAATAGATAAATTCACTAAAATTTTTTCATAATTAATAACATCCCCAAAAAATAGATTGAAAAAATAACTGTAAAAACATTCCCTTAATAATAAGTTATCAAAGCCGTGAGTCCCTCCCAAGCTCACGGCTTATTTTTATTTGTATAAATGAGGTTTTAAATTCTTGAAGACAGGAATAGACTCCCGTTGTTTATCCACTAACTCTAGATCTATAGTAGTTGTAAGTATACCTTCGTCACTTCCCAATTCTTGTATGATTTCTCCATTAGGGTTAATTACTGTGGAGTAACCTGCATATTCAGTATTCCCATCATTGCCACAACCATTTGCCGCTACAACGTACATATCATTTTCAATTGCTCTTGCTTTGAGGAGTGAAAGCCAATGATTAAGTCTAGCACTTGGCCACTGAGCTACATAGAATGCGATTTTAGCACCGCTTTTAGCAGGATATCTTAATAATTCTGGAAATCTTAAGTCATAACAGATAATTTGAGTTGCTAGTGTTCCGTCTGATAATTTGAAAGGCTCAGGCACGATATTTCCATCTGAAAGAAATTCAGGTTCTCTTAACATAGGTACGAGATGTACTTTATCATATTCATTAATTAATTCGCCGTCTTTATTGATTGAAAATGCCGTATTGTATACATTTTCATTTTTAATATTAGAAACAGATCCAGCGACAATATCTACATTAAATTCCTTAGCAAGTTGAGATATAAATGGAAAACTTCTTTTTAAACTGATGTCGGCTTTATCTTCAAGTTCTTCTAACGCATAACCGTTATTCCACATTTCAGGTAAAACAACGACATTAGTATCATCATCTATGTATTCATTAAACCAATTTGTGATTTTAGTTTCATTTTCTTCCGTATTACCGTAAGCCACGTGAAATTGAAAAAGTTGAATTTTCATATTCTTCACTCCTCATTTGAGTTTATCTATAAGATACTAAAGTTATCTATTAAACGCAAAAAGGCGCCTGTAGTTGATTTACACAGACGCTAACTCATAGATTATTTTTTTACGATAAAACGATCTTCGATAGGTTTAATTTCTTTTTCTTTAGCTTCTTCACGTACATCACCGAAAGGCATTTGTGCAATTAATTTCCAAGTTTTAGGAATATCGAATTCACTTGCAGTTGCTTCATCCACGATTGGATTGTAATGTTGTAAAGAAGCGCCAATACCTTGTGTAGCCAATGCAGTCCATATAGCATATTGATGCATGGCATTTGCTTGATTAGACCAGATTTCAAAATTCTCATAGAAATTAGGCATTTTATCTTGTAAAGCGTTAATCACACTTTGATCTTCATAATAAAGAATTGTACCGTGTGAATGTTTAAAATTATCAATTTTTTGTCGAGTTGGTTCGAAATCTCTATCTTGTCCCATTGTTTCTTTCAGTATTGACTTTGTTGTTTCCCAAAACTTTTCATTTTTATCATTTAAAAGTAAAACGATTCTCGTAGATTGTGAATTGAATGCTGAAGGTACGTGTTTAACAGCATGTGAAATGATTTCTTCAAGTTCTTCATCACTTATAGAAATCGATTTTTCTAAATTATAAATCGTTCTTCTACTTTCAATTGCTTCACTAAATGTTGGTTCTTTTTCATTTTTATTTAAAAATCCCATTTTAAAATACTCCTTTGTTTATGATGTATATTCACTATAATAATTATACTTTTCAAAGTAAACAAATAATTACTATGAAGTTTCAACTATATTAATATTCATTTTCAAAAGACTTATTTAAATGCAAAAGTCTTTTATTTTATATATACTAAGGATGATAAGAAAAAGAAAAGGGGAGGTGATTGGGTGATGAAAAATATTAAATTAAAGCATTCGTTTGTATTAACAGGCTTTGCCTTTATGCTAAGTACGTCTATGCTAGATCATCAAGCTCACGCAGCTGAAAATGAAATCGCAAACCATGCAAATTCTAATACGGAATTGAATCATACTGACTCTGTCAATTCATCTTCTAATGATGATACACTAAAACCTCAAAACAATATAAATGACGTTTCTACTTCTGAAAATGAAAGTGCAGATAATTCTGATGCAAATACAACGAGTGAGGTAAATTCAGATTTGGATTCTGACAGCGATTCAGATTCTGATAGTAATTCAGATTCAAATAGCGACGCAGATTCTGACAGCGATTCAAATTCAGATAGCGATGCAGATTCTGATCATAATTCTGATAGTGATTCAGACAGTCATTCAGACTCAGATCAAGGTTCGGATTCCGATAGTGACTCAGACTCTGATCACAATTCAGACTCAGATTCAGACAGTGACTCCGATTCTGATCAAGGTTCCGATTCCGGTAGTGATTCCGATTCAGATAGTGACTCAGGCTCCGATTCAGACCACAGTTCGGACTCAGATCACGGTTCAGACTCAGATAGCGATTCGGGTTCTGACCATGGTTCAGACTCAGATCAAGGTTCGGATTCCGACAGCGATTCCGATTCAGATAGCGGCTCCGACTCCAATCACGGTTCAGATCATGACCACTCATCAGATAGTGGCGGGCATCATCCAGGTGGTGGTGATTCAGGATCTCATGGAAATAATAACCATGGTTCAAACGGTTCGGATGGTAACAACAATAATGGTCATTCCAATCATGGTTCATCAGGTAACTCACATGGGTCTCACCAGAATAATCCAAATCAACCACCTAAATCTGATAACAATAATGGAGGAACGGATAGTCCAGGGAATGGAAACTATGGAAGCCATAATAGTAATAATGATAGTGGCCCTCCATATAAAAGAAACCCGAACACAAACAATAGTTCAGACTATCCACAATCGAATCATCAATCGCAGCACTATGATCGTAATCAATTTATTTGGAATAGATCAGGTTCAGCCGTAAATCACAATCATTATAATACTAGTAATGAAAAAACTGACGACAACTCTATTCTGAACCGTTTTAAAAATTTAGCGAGTGGTGCGTATAAATACAATCCATTTTTAATTAACCAAGTGAGAAACTTAAACACTGAAAATGGGGAAATTACTGATAGTGATATTTACAGTTTATTTAGAAAACAAAATTTTAGTGGGAATGAGTATTTAAATTCTTTACAAAAAGGGTCTAACTATTTTAGATTCCAATATTTTAATCCATTAAATGCTAGTAAATATTATGAAAATCTAGATGAGCAAGTTTTAGCACTTATCACTGGCGAAATCGGTTCAATGCCAGATTTGAAAAAACCTACTGATAAAGAGGATTCAAATCATAGTGCCTTTAAAAATCACAGCGAAGATCAAATCACAACCAATGATGAAGAACAAACGGATGACTATAAAAATAAGAAGAAATTTAATCGCACCCTCATTACACTAAGTAGTGTGATTGTTGTCATATTTGCAGGTGTAGTAGGTATGTTCTTATATAATAGAAAGAACAATCAACAATAACAAAGAAAGCATCTAATCATGTACGTTCCGCAACATTATACATGATTAGATGCTCTTTATTTTATAATAAAATGTAGAATAAAGTTTGCTTGTTCTTGAGCTTTCTTCAACGCATCGCCACCAAACACTTGCATCAGTACCACTGTACCATTTTGCAACATATGAATACCGATTGGAACAGCAATCCGCTTAGTATATACATAAGCAATTGAAAATATCATACCCATACCAAAGTACATAGGAATGAATTTAAAATCGTTATGAGCTAAAGCAAAAATAAGCGAGCTGACTATCGAAGCAATGAGAAAGCTTACGACACGAGGCCCTTTAATAGCATTATATATTTCTCCGAAAAATACCTTTCTGAAGACAAATTCTTCCAATATTGGTCCTACAATAGAAATTAAAATAATGAATACAGGCATTTGTTTTGCGATTACCATTAAACGTTCTGTATTTGGACTCTTTTGAGGGCTACCATTAATTGCAAAGAAAATTAAACCCACAATCACTTGGTAGATCATAACGATACAGAAACCGAGCAATGCCCATGGCACAATATATCTTTTAGGTTCTTTTTTACTAGCTTCTAGTGTAGTAGGATTCTTTACCTTTAAATTGATTAAAATAATAATAACAGCAGCTAGAATAAATAAAGAAACTTGAGTATAAATCATAAATTGAGTGCTTTCTATTTTTGACATGTGACCGAGCCAATTGCTTCTAAGAATGAAACCAGGTAGCATTTGAGCCAAGCCATATATGAGCACCGTTAATAAAGATACCCAAAATCTTCTCATAACTTACCTCCATCTATATTTAAGTATAGTTTATTTTATCGTAAATAATTGTGATGTACAAAATTTAATCGGCTACCTTTTCACTTGAAAAGTTGACCAACTTTGATTAATATAAAAATTAGGTTAGCACTCTAATATTCTAAGTGCTAAATCACATGCGAATAAAGGAGGAACAATCATGCTTAAACCATTAGGAAATCGTGTGATTATTGAAAAGAAAGAGCAAGAACAAACAACTAAAAGTGGTATCGTGTTAACAGATAGCGCTAAAGAAAAATCAAATGAAGGTGTAATCATCGCAGTAGGTCAAGGACGTTTACTAGACAATGGTTCACGAGTTGCTCCTGAAGTAAGTGAAGGTGACACTGTCGTTTTCCAACAATACGCAGGTACAGAAGTTAAACGCGGTGACAATACTTACTTAGTTTTAAATGAAGAAGATATTTTAGCAGTAATTCAATAATTTTAAAAATAAATTTATAAACACTAAACGACAATCAAAGAATTTCTAAAAATGGAGGTATTATAAAATATGGCAAAAGATCTTAAATTCTCAGAAGACGCGCGTCAAGCGATGCTAAGAGGTGTAGATAAATTAGCAAACGCTGTAAAAGTGACGATTGGTCCTAAAGGACGCAATGTAGTATTAGATAAAGAATATACAACACCATTAATTACAAACGATGGGGTTACAATTGCTAAAGAAATTGAATTAGAAGACCCTTATGAAAATATGGGCGCAAAATTAGTGCAAGAAGTTGCTAATAAAACGAACGAAATCGCTGGTGACGGTACAACTACTGCGACTGTTTTAGCACAATCTATGATTCAAGAAGGCTTGAAAAACGTGACAAGCGGTGCCAATCCAGTTGGTTTAAGACAAGGTATCGACAAAGCAGTTAAAGTTGCTGTTGAAGCACTTCATGATATTTCTCAAAAAGTTGAAAATAAAAATGAAATTGCTCAAGTAGGTGCTATCTCAGCTGCAGATGAAGAAATCGGTCAATATATCTCAGAGGCAATGGATAAAGTAGGTAATGACGGAGTTATTACAATTGAAGAATCAAATGGCTTCAATACTGAATTAGAAGTTGTTGAAGGTATGCAATTTGACCGTGGTTACCAATCTCCATATATGGTTACAGATTCAGACAAAATGATTGCTGAATTAGAAAGACCTTACATTCTAGTAACTGATAAGAAAATTTCATCATTCCAAGATATTCTTCCTTTATTAGAACAAGTCGTTCAATCAAGTCGTCCGATTTTAATTGTGGCTGATGAGGTTGAAGGTGACGCATTAACTAATATTGTCTTAAACCGTATGCGTGGCACATTCACAGCAGTTGCAGTTAAAGCACCTGGTTTTGGTGACCGTCGTAAAGCAATGTTAGAAGATTTAGCTATTTTAACAGGTGCACAAGTGATTACTGATGATTTAGGCTTAGAATTAAAAGATGCGACAATCGATATGTTAGGTTCAGCTAACAAAGTTGAAGTAACTAAAGATAATACAACTGTCGTTGATGGCGATGGTGACGAAAATAATATCGACGCACGAGTAAGTCAAATCAAAGCTCAAATTGAAGAAACTGATTCAGACTTCGATAGAGAGAAATTACAAGAGCGTTTAGCTAAATTAGCCGGTGGTGTTGCAGTCATTAAAGTAGGTGCTGCAAGTGAAACTGAACTTAAAGAACGTAAATTACGTATTGAAGATGCGCTTAACTCTACTCGAGCTGCAGTTGAAGAAGGTATTGTTGCCGGTGGTGGTACTGCCTTAGTTAATATCTATAAAAAGGTAAGCGAAATCGAAGCAGAAGGCGACGTTGAAACAGGCGTAAATATCGTACTTAAAGCGCTACAAGCTCCTGTACGTCAAATTGCTGAAAATGCTGGCTTAGAAGGCTCAATTATTGTAGAACGCTTGAAAAACGCAGACCCTGGTGTAGGCTTCAACGCTGCTACAAATGAATGGGTAAATATGCTAGAAGAAGGTATTGTAGACCCTACGAAAGTTACACGTTCAGCATTACAACACGCTGCAAGTGTTGCTGCAATGTTCTTAACAACTGAAGCGGTAGTCGCTACAATCCCTGAAAAAGACAATAACGATCAAGCAGGTATGGGCGGCATGCCAGGTATGATGTAAAACGACCAATAAACGTTGATTTAAAGTTATTTGGTCATTTCATATGACATAATAATGACATAAAAATCCAGAAAATAAAAAATGCCGTTTGATTCAGCTGAACTAAACGGACATTTAAAATAATTCTTTTGAGACGTTTTCCATGAGTTGACTAAACTTGTGGGAAGCGTCTTTTTTGTATGAGTTGGTAATTTTTGCGTAGATGTTCATTGTGGTATTTATATCTTTGTGGCGTAATCGTTCTTGTATTTCTTTGATATGTACACCTGCCTCAATAAGTAGGGCGCAATGTGTGTATCTGAACGAGTGCGTGCTTATTTGCTTGTTCGTTATATCAGTCTTTTTAAGTATAGCTTTTATCCATAATTGCAACTTTTTAATCACAAGTGGATAACCATTTACATCAGTAAATACGAAATTATTATCTACATAAAGTTCATTTTTCCATGTATCCTGGACGTTTACCTTATAATCTTTGAGTAATTGAATCACATGGGGATCGACTGAGATTTTACCGATAGAGCTTTCAGTTTTCGGTGTAAGTATCTGATAATGCTTTTTATTGTTATTCGGATTGTAATAAGTCTTGGTAATACTAATTGTGTTATTCTCAAAATCTATATCAGACCACTTTAACGCTAACAATTCGCCTGCTCTCATGCCTGTATATGCCAATGTGGTAAATACTTCAAAGCTATTTTGTGGTGAATGGTGATACTTAGCAACCTCCAGGAATTGAAATAACTCATCTTTTTCAAGAAACTTTTTGTGTATCTCAATATCTTCTAATTCTTCCACGCTTACTTTCTTTTTAGGTCGTTTAATACCCTCACTAGGAATAGCTTTTATTAATCTCATATCATACGCATACTTAAATATCATATTTGTAGATGCGACAATACTATCAACATAATTCTTACTATACTGTGCGCTCATATCGTCCACAAAGAGCTGATAATTATGTTTCTTGATGGTTTGTATTGGTTTAGTATTAAAACGCTCTATGGCGTGTTGTATGGCTTTCTTACGTGCTCTCACACTACTTACTTTTACATCATTAGCATACTGTTTAAGCCAATCATCAGCTACTTGTTTGAAGGTGCTAGAAGAAGGGGCAATATAATCACCATTTCTTAATTGACGTTCAATCATTTCAGCTTGATGTTTAGCGTCTGATTTACGTTTAAAGCCAGTCTTAGAGATATATTCATATTTGCCAGTTTCTGTATTTTTACCTAGTGAAATACGATAACGCCAGTTATTTTTAGCGATTTGGTCATAGCTTGCCATAAGTGTCACCTTTTCTTATATTAGATCATCTTCTTTTACCATTTTACTCATAAGTTTTTCCATAGAATCATTAAAATTCATATATTTAATGTGTTCAAATAGTTCATCGCGTTTCTGTTGCTCTTTTTTTGAATAATCATTTAAAACACTAGAATCTTCTATACTTTTTAAAATGTAAGGGTGTTCTTTGATATGTTCAATAATAGTCAAATTTATCTTTTTATAAATCTCGTCCAACATGCTAGGAGGTATCTCAATCGTAGCTATATTTTCGCCTAATATTGAAGTTTTTAAGTCATAAAATACTCTATAATCATTTTCAAATAAGAAATTTAATTTATAGTAAGGTTTATCTACTAATAATGGTTTGCTTTTATCATAATTATATTGTGGCATCTCTAATCTTCCGCTTGCTTTCAACTCTTTATATACTTCACTATTTTTATCTATATCTTTAAACTTACCAGTTAGTATTTTGAATTCATTTAATAAGTCTGCACTATTAAAAGGATCTAAAGCGCCAGCAATTTTTTTTAATAATTCGTCACTAGGGTTTGCTTTATTATTTTCAACCCTTGATAAAAAAGCATGTGTAACTCCGATTTTTTTCCCTAATTCTTCCAATGTATAAGGATATTTTTTTCTAGCTTTCTTAATAGAATAACCTATTGTTCCATCGTTTTGCATATTAACCACCTCGCAAGAATTTTATCATAAATGTAACAAAAAAAGATAACATTTTTAAATTTGTACTTGAAATGTTACTGAAATAAGTATATATTTAAAGTGTAATTAATAATTGTTACTAATTTCAGTAACAAAAAATTGAGGTGATTAACATGACAAAAATTAAAGTACTTGAATTACGTGGATTAATTGCTAAAAATGGTCACACTTTGCGTAGCTTTTCGAAAAGTAGTGGTATTTCGTTATCATATTTAAGTTTAATAGTTAATAACAAAGCAACTCCTAGTCCTAAAATGGCCAAAAGAATTGCGGACAACTTAAATGTGGATATTGAAGATATTTTTGAATTTGATTTAAAGGAGGCTTAACCAATGTTCAACATCAATATTGATGAAGAAGAAGCACGTGCTTTATTAGAGCAAGCTATTAATCAACGTGTAGATGAATTGGCAAGAGAAAAATTCTTCATGACCTACAAAGAATTATCTGAATACCTAAATTTAAGTAAACCAACAATTGAGGAGTTACTTATTAATAACGGGCTTAAGTACTATATGGTAGGCAGCACATACCGATTTAAGAAATCTGATGTAGATGAATTTATGGAGAAAATCACATCACATATGGACATACACAACAATGATTTAAAACAGATTAATGTTAAGAAGTTACTTAGCACAATTTAGGAGGATAAAGATATGAAACAACAAGTAGTGATAACAAAAAGCGTCGTCGGTTGGTTTTGTGTGAAAGATGTTGAAGGGAATTTAATTTTAAATATAGCGCCTGATGTATTTAAGAAACATTTTCCTGAAGTTAGTCCTAACATAGCTATTGCATGTATGGAGTTAGATATTAATAGAATTGTCGAACTTAAAGATAAGAAAGTGAGTGTATAGGAAATGGAAATTAAACAAAAATATCAATTATCAAAAGTGGTTCAAGTATTAGAAAAAGTATTATATGAAAAAGATAAGGACATATTCTTATCAGCGAAAGATAGATTTCATTCCATAACGGATTACCGCAATGATGATACAGCATTTTATGAACACATTTTAAAACTAGTTCATAAAGAGTTATTTAACATTCTTGCTGAATTAGATTTTGAAGATGAGGCATTTTCTATTCTTGATGAAGTAACAATGACATTAAGTGATGTTATGAATGAAGATAAAGAAATTTACTACTATTCCGTTATAGATAACACGGGTGAACATGAACATACAACAGATAGAGAAGGACATGTGATCGGCATTTTAGAATGGGCGTTGGATTATATTGTTGGAAATATTGAAGTGGAGTGAAACAATGGCTGCTAAATTAGATGTGAATAAACAAAATATCATGCGTGCTATCAACTGGATTATTAAAAATGAAGAAGAAATTATATTTGAAAGTCAAAGTCAGTTAAGTTTCTTCAGTCGTGAAGATTTGGAGAAAATAGACTACTGTAAGCGTACTTTAGAAAGTTTAATTGAAGCTAAAGAAATTTATAATAAAAAAATTAGTTAAGGAGTTAAGCAATAATGGAGTGGGAATTAAGAAATTTATTTGATGATTTAGAAGTAGTACAAGAGAAAATTAATGATGTTGTAACATCTTTTGTATGGTTTGATGATGAGTATTTCACACATGAACCTAATCATATGTTAACTAAAAAAGAAATATATACGCATGGCTGGAAATATCATGAGCATCGTATCAAAAACACACAGGTTATTGATTTAATGCTTATGTATATGAAAGATTTTGATGACATTATGAAGAAAATCCGTGAAATAGAAAAAGCGTCATCTGATATGAATAGTTTGGCGACTATATCAGATAACGCATAGAACTTTAATAATCTAACAACAGAGTAATTAAGGAATTACACATTTTTATTATAACATCTTTGCTCTGTTGTTTCATTAGAGGTGAAGAAATTGAACAAAATCATATTAGAACACGATACACAAGTTTCTGTAATTTGGTATGAAAGTTTGGACTCGAGATCGTTTAAAAAGTTTTCACAGCCTAAGTGGAGTGAGTTAGTTAATAGGTTATCAATTCCACAAAATAATACAAATAAATATGCTCGTGGTGTTGCTGTATATGGTGATATAAAAGATGGCACGGATGAATATGGAAACGAATATAAGAAATACCGTAACAATGACAACGTGATTTATCGTGATGTCCTAGTGTTGGACTACGATGATATACACAAGTTGAAACCACTGCACGATGCAATTACAGACACTTTAAAAGGCGTTGCGTGGTTTTGGCATACTACGTTTAATCATCAAACAGAAAGCCCTAGAATACGCTTGTATGTGCCATTAAATGAGCGTGTCAATGCAGATGATTACCGTAAGTACACAAAAGTGTTAGTAAGCAAGATAGGTCATCCAGTAGATGAGGGGAGCTTTCAACCTAGCAGAGCTATGGCGTTACCTGTATATCAGCAAGATAAATATCCATTCTTACACCAATATAATGACGCCCCACTTTTGAGGACTGAAAAATTAAAAGAATGGTCGAATGAAGTAAAAGTTCATGAAGATAAACCAATAACCGTTACTTATAACAAACGTGACAGTGCGTATTGGCGTGAAATTGCATTCGGTGTAGGTGAAGGTGAACGCAATAAAACATTAGCATCTTTAACAGGGTACTTATTACGTCGGTATGTGGACGCTAACCTAGTTTATGGATTGGTAAGTGCATGGGCGATGACCTGCACTCCACCTATTGATCAAAAAGAAGTTAATAGAACATTCAAAAGTATTTTGAAAAAAGATAGTAAAAACAAATAAGGAGGTCATTATTTGGAAGATGTAAGCAACGAAGATGTGTTTGAACTTATTGAGGAAACTAGTGCGAATAAACCATTTAGACAAGAAGTTATCCCTAAAGGTTATGAAATTGAACAACATCAAAATGGTGTGGCGCTTTATCAAATTATTCCTAGTAAAAAAGATGGCGAACTAGATAAGAAAATATTTATCACTAATACAATTCCCCAAATTACTGAACGATTCGAAGATATTGAAAGCAATGAAGTGAGTTTTAATATGCTTTTTTATGATAATCATTTACCAGTGAATTTAGGTGTTAGTGCTGAAGAAATATCTGATAGTCGTCAATTACTGAAATTAGTTAATCGAAAATTAGATGTAACTTCAACCACTTCAACTAGGTTGATTGACTATATTAATAAGTCAAAACGATATAATCCACCAGTAAATGTTAATGTGGCCACTCGTTTGGGGCATGTGAAAGGATATTTTATTTATCCCTATCAAGAAGAAATGAAGAATAGCAACATAAAGTTATTTAATAATGATAAGGGATTTCAGAAATTGATAGATTCGTTTCAAAGTAAAGGCACACTTAATAGTTATTCAGAAAATGTATTCAATAAAATTAAAGACTTTCCTATGGTTATGGCCATGTTATATGCGTCACTTGGTTCAGTATTGTTACGTGAATTTGGACTACAGCCTTTCATTGTAGAAATATCGGGCAGTACCTCAACTGGTAAGACATTTACATTGAATTTAGTATCTAGTGTATGGGGGACAAGTGATCTTATTAGTACATGGGGTTCTACGAAGAACAGTATTGAAGCAATGGCATCATTCTTAAATTCATTTCCAATGTTTAAAGATGATACACGTAATACACATCCCAAATTCGTAGCTAATGCAACTTACAATTTCTCCAGTGGTGAAAGTAAATCAAGAAGTAATATCAATTTAACACTTAATGCCAAAAAAGAATGGCGAAATATAATGCTTTCTACAGGCGAGGCATCTATTTCTAATATGGCAGATGAAAAAGCTGGTGTTTCTGCCCGTGTCGTAACGTTACAGGATCAACCATACCCAGATAACTTTGATTTTACCACTTTAGATAAGGCATTTCGAGAAAACTACGGAACATTAGGCGTAGCATTCATCAAGCAATATAAATCAAAAAAAGAGGCATACAAGAGTGCATTTGAAAGTTATCAACGGTACTTTAATCAAAAAGGTAGTAATGAAATCATGCAACGTTTAGGACGTGCATTTGCATTACTACAGGTTACTGGCGAAATACTAAATGATATTGAGGGATTTGAACATGATCATTTTAAAATAATTGAACAAGCCTATGACAGCATGATTAGAAATAATAAAACGATAGATAAACCTAAACAGCTATTAGAGGAATTACTTCAGTATTTAGATGCGAATAGAAATAATATTGCTGGTGATGGTTATAGTTCTGTCAAAAATGGTGATATCAAAGCAATATTTAAACGTGATTATTTATGTATATTGGGTCAAACTGTACACGATAAATTAGGTCATGAAATGCATACTATTACAGGCCAATGGGGCAAAAAGGGATATTTAATTAAAGGTGAAAAAGATCGCTTGCAAAAAAGGGTGAGTCACAAAAACGTTAAGTATAGAGGATTTGCTATAAGACAAGAAGTACTAGAAGAATTAGGATTTGATTTCTCGAATTCTCATAATCCTTATTCAGATTATTAAATAGTTCCCAAAGTTCCCGATAAGTTCCCGTTAAAAATATACAAACGGGAACCCTAAAACTACTTTAACCACAAGCAATTAAGGTTAATAGTTCCCGAAGTTCCCGATAGATAATAATATTATTTATTATTTGAAAATGAACAATGTTATAAGTTTTTAACATATATGAAAGAAAAATTTTAATGGGTACAGCGGGAACTAAGTTTATTCAATGCCTATATATCAATGGTTTGACTAGTTCCCGATAAGTATTTTGGACCGGGAACTCAACGGGGACTAGTTCCCGATTATAAAAACATGGAGGTCAAAAATGACAACAATTACAGAGCAAGGGTATCAACAGTTTAAAATGTTAAGCAATAATATGATGTTTAGAAAACATGTTAAAGATAGTCAAAATGAAATTACTAAAATTTTAATGAGTTTATTAATGTGTGGACCTACAAAAATGCATAAAACCATGTTGAGTAGAGTGCTACTGCTTCGAGATAAATACTATTTATATATTAGTGGTGGATCACTACATTTATTTACTAGAGATTTTAAAGGTGCGATTTCGTTTAATGTTAAACAAACTAATCCAAAACATATTGATTACTTTACTGATGATTGGATCGTTGAAATAGATAATTTAAATTCTCTTAAAAAAGGTTATGGCAATCAGTTAATGAATGAAGTTTTAGAGATAACTTCTGTTATGAAAGTTGATGTTTGTTTATGGACTGAAACGACGTCTAATACGAGATATTTTGAAAAATATGGTTTTGAAAGCATCGGTAAACGTGGAAGAGCGAAAGAAAATTTGATGATTAAGAGAAAAGAGGCATAGCAATATGAACATTGAAATTATACCGAATCAGTTTGAAACAAGAGCAGGTACTTTATTAAGATATTACGCAGGTTTATTAGAAAGTAGTAGAGATAATCATTTTGCTTTCAAAATATATAATGATCCATTCGATATGGTCTATGTGATGACGAAAGAGAAGTTATACGGTCATGTATATATTAAAGATTGCAAAGTGAGACAATCGTTCGAATTAGCGTCTCCTGAGCACACTGAGGGGCTTATAAGAAGCATTGAGGGGCACTATGCAGGTTATGAAATACCAGATGGTACACATGACACTATAAGCGATATGATGGCTAGTTTTATGTTTGATAATGATTATTTTATGTATGAACTTGAGACGTTCGCAGAAAGTAATAATAGTGACATGTTCGACTACATGAGTAGAGATTTCAATATAGATGAACTTGAGGGCGTTCAAACTAGTAATGCAGATGTTATAGGTAATATGGAGGCATTGTATCAGTTAGCTACTGGAATTAATGAACCAGCACCAGAGTTAGTTGAGGGCTTGAAAATCATTACTGAGTTTATCCAGAACGAGAAGGCGAATGAAGATGATAGTAAGGCATTGATTAAGCGACTGAATGAACTGAAACACTCTTATTACAATGGAGTGAGCCAATGACAATAATTGATAAAGATATTAAAGACTTAAATCTAACTGATGATGTGTTGATAGAATTTTTAAAACTAAATGAAGAAGATTATACGCTAAATAGTAATGAATATGTATTGATAGATCATCATGATAATGTAGTAGGTAACTTATTGCCATTGGTCGTTGCATTAGATTTAAATAAATCATATGTAACATGTGAGCGTGTAGAATTTGCTACTATTACTTACTATGATAAAAATATTATTCCTACTATCCCTTACAAGTGGGATAATACCAAAGCTAAGTATATTAATACTTGTTTAGAATTAGAAAAGGTAGAAAAACATTTTGAGTTTGCAGCATGGAAATTATATTGTGTATTGAATGGTATCAACAAGAATAATTATGATAAATACAAGTGGGTGCTGGAAAGAATTAAGAAAACGCCAGATGATATGCCTAATGTAGATATGCCGATATGTCGAGCATATGAGATTGCGCAATTACCTAAAAATCTGATTGAACGTACTTATAATGTAAATGGTAAAACTAAACCGATTTATAAGATGAATATTAAACAAATTAAAAATCTAAAAGAATATGTATAAATTTATAGGTCATGCACTTAGTAGGTGCATGGCTTTTTTATGCTAATTTTTTAGGGGGATAAAATTGATTTTAATACATCTGAAATAATTAGCAGCGTCCAAATTTGGACTTTGCAAAAATACAAAGGTTATACAAAGGCAATAAGAAAAAAATAATAAGGGTAGATCGAAAAAATAAACTAAAAAAAGCTAAGTGTCCAAAATTTCACAAAGGGCAAAAATACGCTCTTTTATAGAACGTTTGTTCTTATTGGGGGAGCTTGTGAAAGTGTATGAAAATCTTTATTAATATTTTTATATCAGTGTTTAATCTGGATGATAAGAAATAATTAAAATCAGCAAAAAAGAGAACATAAGTTTGCTTTTTAGGGATAAAATTAGTATAATAAAGGTAGTAAGAATTCTCTTTTTGAAGTAAAAAACTACTCCTTTTTACATTTTTATTACGTGTAACGTCCATCGAGATAAAAAAATGGAGGTTATAACCGTGAAAGTAATTGAAAAAGAAAAAATAAAGGTACCAAACGAATATTTAAGGATTTATGATACTATTCAAAACTCAAAAGATAAGTATATAACTAAGTCCAAGATACTTAACTTAATGGGGTATGAATCCAACTCAACTAATGAAAGATGGTTAAGAAATGCTATTAGTAAGCTGATTGATGATTATGGTTACCCGATTGGGTGCAGCTATAAAAAGAACGAACGTGGTTACTATATCATCACTACTAATCAAGAAAAGCACCAAGCAATGCAAAGTCTTAAGAAGTTAGCAGACGGTAGTATGAGACGCTATGAGGCTTTAAAACGTATCGAATTATAAAATTAAAACGAAAGAGGTTTATATATGTACAATACAAACGCAGCCAAAACAGGAAGTGCTTACGACGTACTTTTTAATGATCGAAAATACAAAGATTTATTGGATAAAGTAGATGAATTTTTAGAAGAAACATTTATTATGTATCAACGTGGGTATAGATTAGATGCGATTGATGAGAAACAAAAACCGAAAGTAACTCAAATTGAAAATGAATTTAAACAATTTGCTAGTGATAAGATTAAGAATATTGAAAGTAGATTAGAAGAAATCGAAAAGGAATCGACAACCGAAAATATTTCAAACCCACAAGCTGAATTAATTAATAGACAAAATTTAAAAGCTCGACTTTCTTTTTACGATAACTCAGAAATCATTGAGTATGTCAGAAATGCTGACCCTAAAGAGATAGGTGTATATGAATTAAGTTTATTACAAAATATTTATGAGAATCGTTTTTCTGAAAATGAGCAAGGGCAAATTTCAGGTACTTTCACACAATTAAAACGAATGGTTTTACACCCGTATGAAAATAATGAAGAATATAACGATTTAGCATATCAATATAATATTTTAAGACAAATCGGTATGGAGAACAGAGGTTCAGTCATTAACAAAGATAAAGACGGTTACGTTGTTATCAAACCATTGGCAGACAGATATAACGAGCAATTAAAATATGCTAAAGCTAAAAAAGATGGTGCAAGAAAGCAAGCCTACGCTTATAGACAATAAAACATTACTCAAATGCCTATCCTTTATTGGGTAGGCTCATTCTATATAATGGGGGTATCATTGTGGACGAAAATATTAGTGCACCATATCAACAAACAAAAATCTCAGAATATGAGTTGTTGACCAAATACAATCCAAAGTATATCAATTCTAAAATTAAATTAGCCCAGTCACATATAAGCGAAATGTATCACTTAAGCACTTCGATAACGACATGTGACGATATTATGGGAGTGATTTCTGTCTCATATCCAGTTGATAAACTTGTGATATGGATTTGTGAAAAGAAAGCTGATTTGAAACGATTTAAAAATGATTCATCGGTACGTCTATCCTTATTAAAGCAGGTGCTAAATACCTATACAAAAGAAGAACGACAGCAGGTGGTTAGATACATGCAATCACATGGACGTATAAAAGAACACAGGCTCATTGAACGATTACAGGTAGATTTATACAATGTTTATCTTAACAAGTCTATAACAAAGGCTAGCGAGCCACAACAAGCTATGGTGGTGTGATTATGTTTGTTGGTGATAAAGAGACGCTTAAAACATTTATATTAAACTATCATAATTACGTGAATGATGTTGAGAAAGAGGTTTCTGCTGATGATTTCTTTATGTTGAATGATGATGTTGAGTTATATTCATTGGAAATTACACATACTGATAACCATATTTACATGAATGAGCTAGAGATATTAGTAGACCGTATTTGTACGCAAAGAGAATTGATTTTGTTTTTACTTTTGCGTAGTGGACGATCCAGCAAAGATATAGCACAAATTTTTGAATTATCTGTGAACAGAATCAATCAACTTACTAATCAATTAATAGATAAAATTATAGAAAATAAGGAGTGGTTAAATGGATAAATTAACGCCCAAACAAGAGCGTTTTGCGAATGAGTATATTAAGACACTCAACGTTACGCAAAGCGCTATAAAGGCAGGATATAGCCCTAATAGTGCACATGTAACGGGTAGTAGGTTGCTGCGCAAAGAGAAAGTGGACGAATACATTAAAAGTAAGAAAGATGAGATAATAGACGATACCATTTTGTCTGCAAAAGAAATATTGTATCTATTAACACAATCAGCTATTGGTGATGAGACAGAGACTAAAGAGGTTGTGGTTAAGAAAGGGACATTCGAACGTAATCCAGACACTGGACGCATGAACCTTGTGTATAATGAGCATGTGGAAAAGGTAGACGTACCTATTAAGCCTAGTGATCGTTTAAAAGCTCGTGATTTACTAGGTCGTTACCATAGTATATTTACAGATAAAGTAGAGATGAGCATGGTTGTACCTACGTTTATTGATGATATAGGTAGATTTGAGGAGTAGTATGTAGGCAGAAAATTTTATAATTCTAAAATAATTTCAAAAAGATATTGACACAATATATAGTGTTTCGTTCTATTTTTTATTGCGTTTAACGCTATTTTTTATATTAAAAACACAATATGTTGTGTTGGTTTGTAGTTAGTGTAGAATATGCATTGTTATGTTATTATAGTAGTTGAATGATCTAATGGGCCAATGAGTTAATCTCAAATGGCCCCTTTTTTTTATGACGGGGGAAATACTGTGGATGAAAAAGTGTACAAAACTATAAATGAGCGCATAGAAATTTTAAAGAAAAGAAATATGAATATTAGAGGTAATGCAACTAGGGAAATAAAAATATTAAAAGAAAATAACTATTATAATTTGATTAATGGGTATAAACACTTATTTTTAGATTATAATAAAATGAATCAAAGTAACCATAGAGAAGATATATTTAAAAACGGGACAAAACCTAGCGAATTATACAATGTAATGCAATATGATAACAATATGAGAAGCATATTTTTGCAGTATCTTTTATATATTGAAGAAAAAGTTAAGCATGCTATTGTTCAAGCTTTTTACGAAAAAAATAATCATGAAAATCTACATAAAGAATTTGAGTATTTGAAAGCGAAATATTACAATACCTCACTAACTTATTTTATTACAAGAGTAAATAAAAAAATAAACCATCAATATACATATACTAGTCTTACTAATGGTAATCCTGTACGTACTCAATTTATTGATGAATCTGAATATTTGCCCCTAAATCGAGAAGAAAAACACAAAACTTTTGAGTCGAATGCGACAGATGCTATAACTGATCAGCAAAGTAAAAAAGATTCGATAAAATCTTATAAAAGAAAACATGGATATGTTCCTTTATGGATATTAACTAATATTTTAACATTAGGAAATATCAGTCATTTATTTGTGATTTTAAAAGATGATGTCGCTTTTAGAGCAATGGATATACTTGGTATATCACATAATAATAATGAAATAGATATATATAATATGTATAGAGTTCTAGGGATATTAACTCTATATAGAAATATATGTGCACATAATGATAGGTTTATTTGCACTTCTCACGGAATCAATATAGATGATTATTTTATGGATTTTGGAAAATCGTTACCATTTTATAGAGATCCAAATAATAGAAATTCTAAATTGAAAAAATATCAAAGAAAAGGAAGAAAAAAATGTAGATACGGATTGTTTTCATTGGTATTTTGTATTTCAATTTTCTTAAATGATTCTACTCGAAAAGAATTTGTTAATAAAATAGAAAAAGAAAATGGGAAAATAAACAATAGAATAAATACGATTAATATAGATGTTATTAAAAAAGATATAGGATTAAAATTAGAGTTATCAAAACATGTTGATTTAATAAAATACAATAACATTCAATAATAGTTCGTTTATATAATTATTTTTAATATTTAATGTGTTTGAAACAGTAAAATGTTTATAAATCTGTTTTGGTTAAAAAAATAGACGCTGAGAAACGCCCTGTGTTGCAGTGGGGAATGAGTTTTAATAACTATGTATGCAAAATGTATATATTACATTGTTAAATTCGACATCATCAAAGGCTGGTTAATCGATTTTCGAGATTGGTCGAAGATTGAAGCATGTGAAAGAAAATGACCTAGCACATGGAGAATTGGGTAATTGGTTGAAAAATATCAACTTAGATAGAACACAAGCTCATCGTTTCATTAAAGTTTCTGAAGAAATTAAAGATGTTGGTACATACCAACATTTAGGTCTGAGAGCTTTATCGGAAATAGCTAACTTACCTGTACCAGAACGCACCAAAATACACATAACATCAAACAGCAAAACTAAAATTCCATACTAAATGTTTATGAATTTAACTGCAGAACTCAATTTTGAGCCTTGTAAAATTACATAAATTAGTTATATAAAAATTATTTATGGGTATTATATAAACGGGAGGGGCAACGTTATTACTTGCCTATTAGAACATGGAATAGTTCTGTTCCAACTAGTCAGGTATTAAGTGACTTATGGGGAAAAATCAGTTAGAATATAAAAAGTGAATGATCCTTTTCTAGGCAGGTACTTCGGTACTTGCCTATTTTTTATTCACAAACTTCTATATCAAAAAGCTTTCATGTGATAATAAAAATTCTCTCACACGTTAAAAACAATGTATAAGTTAATTATGGCTT
>VNIU01000254.1_pt1 | contig 27034 bp, 120 predicted proteins | sample 7248601 | NCBI WGS metagenome assembly VNIU01 (sample SAMN12251564, study PRJNA551026) | human skin metagenome | isolation source: skin samples from healthy patients and patients infected with Netherton Syndrome | host: Homo sapiens | place: France:Paris
GACTGGAGTGGAATTGAATCGAATGGAATGGAGTTGAAAGAAACGGAATGGAATGGAGTTGTATGGAGTGGAGTGGAATGGAATGGATTTGTATGGAGTGGAGTGGAATGGAATGGAATGCAACGGAGTGGAATGGGATGGAATGGAACTAAGTGAAATGGAATGGAGTGCAGTGGAATGGTATGAACTTGAATGGAATGTAATGGAATAGATTTGGAAACGAATGGATTAGATTGGAATGGAATGGAATGGAGAGGAGTGGAATTGATTGCAGTGGAGTGGAGTGGAGTATAACGGAATGGAGTTGATTTCAGTAGAGTGGATTGGAGTGGACTTTAGTGCAATGGAGTGGAGTGTCGTGGAGTGGAATGGAATGCAGTGCAGTCGAATGGACTGGAGTGGAATGGAATGGAATTGATTGGAACGGAATGGAATGGATGGAATGGAGTGGAGTGGAATGCAATGGTGTGGTACAGATTGGAATGGAATGGAGTGGAATTGAATCGAATGGAGTGGAGAGGAATGGAATGGAGTGGAGTGGAATGAAATGGAGGCGAAAGGAAGAGAATAGAGTGGAATGCATTGGAGTGGAATGGAGTGAAGTGGAATGGAATGCAGTGGAATGAAATGCAAGACAGTGGAACAGAGTTGAGTGGAATGGAGTAGAGTGGAATGAAATGCAAGGCAGTGGAATAGCGTGGAGTGGAATGGAGTGGGGTGGAATGGAATGGAGTGCAGTGGAATGGAATGGAGTGGATTGGAATGGAACGGAAAGAAGTGGAGCACAGTGCAGTAGAGTGGAACGGAGTGGAGTGGAGTGGAACAGAACGGAATGGAATGGAACGGAAAGGAGTGGAGTGGAATGGAATGCAGTGGTGTGGAATGGATAGTAATGGAGTGGAATGGATTGGAAAGCAATGGAGTGTAGAGGTGTGGAGTGGAACGGAATGGAAAGGAGTGAAGTGGAGTGGAATGGAATGGAATGCAATGGAGTTGAATAGAATGGAATGGAACATAGTGGAATGGAATGGAGGGGAGTGGAATGGAATGGAGTTGAGTGGAATGGAGTGGAGTGGAATGGAATGGAGTTGAGTGGAATGGAGTGGAGTGAATTGGAGTGGAATGGAATGGAATGGAGTGGAATTGAATGGAATGGACTAAAGTGGATTGGAATGGAAAGAAACGGAGTGTAGTGGAATGGAATGCATTAGAGTGGAACTGAATGGAATGCAATAAAGTGGAGTGGAATGGAAAGAAATGGAGTGGAGTGGAATGGAAGAGATAGGAACAGGTTGTTGTGGAGTGAAGAGGAGTGCAGATGAGTGGAATGGAATGGAGTGGAATTGAGTGGAAGGAAATTTAGTAGGGTGGAGCGGAGTGATGTGGAGTGGAATGGAATGGCATGGAATGGAGTGGAGTTGAATGGATTTTAGTGGAATAGAGTGCAGTGGAATGGAATGCAATGGGTTGGAATAGAATGCAGTGGAGTGGAGTGGAATGGATATGAATGGAGTGGAGTGGAATGGATTGAAGTGGAATGGAATGGCCTGAATGTAATGGAGTGGAATGGAAGGGAATGGAGTGGAGTAGAATGGAGTGGATTAGAATGGAGTGGAAGGGAATGGAGTGGGGTGGAAAAGAGTGGAGTGGAGTGGAATGGAGAGGAGTGGAGTAGAGTGGAATGGAATGGAGTGGAGTGGACTGGAATGGAATGGAATGGGATGGAGAGGAGTGGAGTGGACAGTAATGGAATGGAATGGGATGGAGTGGAGTGGAGTGGAATGGAATGGGATGGAATTGATTGGAATGCAGTGGTGTGGAATGGAATGGGATGGAATGGATTGAAGTGGAGTGGAGTGGAGTGGAATGCAATGGAGTGAAATGGATTGGAATGGAATGGAGTGGAGTGGAGTGGAAAGGAATGGATTGGAATTGAGTGGAGTGGAATGGATTGCAGTGGAATGGAGTAGTGTGGAATGGAATGGAGTGGTGTGGAATGTAATGGGGTGGAGTCAAGTGGATTGGTTGGGAATGGAATGGAATGGAATGGAATGGAATGCAATGGAGTGGAGTGGAGTAGAGTAGAATGGAATTAAATAGAATGGATTCATCGGAAAGGAGTGGAGTCGAATGGGAAGGAGTGGAGTGGTATGGAATGGAATGGAGGGGAATGGATTGGAAAGGAATGGATTGTAGTGGAGTGGAGTTTAACGGAATTAAGTGGAGTCAAGTGAAGTTGAAAAAAATGGTATGGAATGGAGTTTAATGTAATGGAATGATATGGAGTGGAATGGAAAGGAATGGAGTGGAATGGAATGGAGTGCAGTGGAATGGAAAGTAGTGGAGTGGAATGGATTGGAGTGGAGTGGAATGGAATCGAATGGAATGGAGTTGAAGGAAACGGAAATGAATAGAGTTGTATGGAGTGGAGTGGAATTGAATGGAATGCAATGGAGTGGAATGAAATGGAATTGAACGGAGTGAAATGGAATGGAGTGCAGTGGAATGGAATGAGGTCGAATGAAATGTAATGGAATAGATTAGGAATGGAATGGATTAGATTGGAATGGAATGGGCTTGAGTGGAATGTTTGCAGTGGAGTGGAGTGGAAAGGAATGTAGTCGATTTCAGTAGAGTGGAGTGGAGTGGACAGGAGTGCAATGGAGTCGAGTGGCGTGGAGTGGAATGGAATGGAGTGGAGTCGAATGGAGTGGAGTGAAATGGAATGGAATTGATTGGAGTGGAATGGAATGGAAGGAATAGAGCGGAGTGGAATGGAATGGGGTGGTATGGAATGGAATGGAATGGAGTGGAATTGAATGCAATGGAGAGGAGTGTAATGGAATGGATGGGAGTGGAATGGAATGGAGTGGAAAGGAATACAATGGAGTGGAATGCATTGGAGTGGAATGGAGTGAAGTGGAATGGAATGGAGTGGAATGAAATGCAAAACAGTGGAATAGAGTGAAGTGGAAAGGAGTGGAGTGGAATGGAATGAAGTGGAGTGGAATGGAATGGAATGGAATGGAATAGAATGGAAAGGAATGGAATGGAATGGGATGGAATGGAATGAAGTGGAGCACAGTGGAGTGGAATGGAAGGGAGTGGAGTGGAACGGAATGGAGTGGAGTGGAATGGAATGGAATGGAATGGAATGAAGTTGAACGGAAAGCAGTGGAGTGGAATGGAATTGGGTGATGTGGAATCGAAAGCGATGGAGTGGAATGGATTGGAAAGCAATGTAGTGGAGTGGTGTGGAGTGGAACGGATCGGAAAGGAGTGAAGTGGAGTGGAATGGGAGGGAATGCAATGGAGTTCAATAGAACTGAATGAAACGGAGTGGAATGGAATAGAGTGGAGTGCAATGGAATGGAGTGTAGTGGAATGGAGTGGAGTGGAATGGAGTGGAGTGGAGTGGAATGGAGTGGAATAGAATGGAATGGAGTGGAATTGAATGGAATGGAATAAAGTGGAGTGGAATGGAAAGAAATGGAGTGGAGTGGAATGGAATAGACTGGAACAGGGTGTTGTGTAAGGAAGAGGAGTGCAGTTGAGTGGAATGGAATACAGTGGAATTGAGTGGAAGGGAATGTAGTGGAGTGGAGTGGTGTGGAGTGGGATGGAAGGGAATGGAATGGAGTGGAATAGAATGGATTTTAGCGGAATAGAGTGTAGTGGAATGGAATGGAATGGGTTGGAATAGAATGGATTGGAGTAGAGTGGAGTGGATTGGAATGGATTGAAGTGGAATGGAATGGATTGAAAGTAATGGAGTGGAATGGAATGGAATGGAGTGGAGTAGAATGGAGTGGATTGGAATGGAATGGCAGGGAATGTAGTGGAGTGGAAAAGAGTGGAGTTGAGTGGAATGGAGAGGAATGGGACGGATTGGAGTTGAGTTGACTCGAATGGAGTGGAGTGGAGAGGAGTGGAGTAAAGTGGAATGGAATGGAGTGGAGTGGACTGTAATGGAATGGAACGGGATGGAGTTGAGTGAAGCTGAGTGGAATGGAATGGGATGGAATGGATTGGAGTGGGGTGGAGTGGATTGGAATGGAGTGGAATGGATTGGAATGGAATGTAGTGTAGTGGAGTGGAATGGAGTGGAAAGGATTGGATTATAATTCAGTGGAGAGCAATGGAGAGGAGTGGAATGGATTGAAGTGGAATGGATTAGAGTGGAATGGAGTGGAGTGGAATGGAATGGAGTGGAGTGGAATGCAAAGAGTGGAATCGAATGGAGTGGAGTAAAGTGGATTGGTTTGGAATGGAATGGAATGGAATGGAATGGAGGGGAGTGGAATGGAATGGAACGGAATAGAATGGATTGGAACAGAAAGGAGTGGAGTGGAATGGGATGAAGTGGAGTGGAATGGAATGGAGTAGAATGGATTGGAAAGGAATGGATTGTAGTGGAGTGGAGTGTAATGGAATTAAATGGAGTGGAGTGAAGTTGAAAAAATGGAATGGACTTGAGTTGAGTGCAATGGAATGGAATGGAGTGGAATGGAAAGGAGGGGAATGGAATGGAATGGAATAGAGTGGATTGGAATGGAAAGCAGTGGAGTAGAATGGAAGGCAGTGGAGTGGAATGGAATCAAGTGGAATGGAGATGAATGAAACGGAATGGAATGGAGTTGTACAGAGTGGAGTGGAATGGAATGGAATGCAACAGAGTGGAATGGAATGGAAATGGAATGGAGTGAAATGGAATGGAGAGCAGTGGAATGGAATGAAGTCGAATGGAATGTAATGGAATGGATTTGGAATGGAATGTATGAGATTGGAATGGAATGGAGTGGAGTGGAATTGACAGCACTGGAGTGGAGTGGAATGGAATGGAGTTGATTTTAGTACAGTGGAGTGGAGTGGACTGTAGTGCAATGGAGTGGAGTAGCGTGGAGTGGAGAGAAATGGAGTGGAGTCGATGGAGTGGAGTGGAATGGAATGGAATTGATTGGTGTGGAGTGGAATAGAATGGAGTGGTAAGGAAAGGAGAAGAAGGGAATGGAGTGTAATGGAGGGGAGGGGATTGGAATCGATTGGAATGGAATGTAACATAGTTGAGAAGAATTGAAGGGAAAGGAATGGATGGTAGTTGAGTATAATTGACGGGAATGTAATGGAAAAAGTGGAGTGCAAGGGAGTGGAAAGGAATGAAGTGGAGTGGAATGGAATGGAATGGACTGGAATGGAATGGAATGGAATGGAATGGAATGGAATGGAATGGAATGCAATGGAATGCAATGTAGTGGAGTGGATTTGAATTGAATGGAGTGGATTGGATTGGAGTGGAGTGGAGTGGAATGGAGTGGAATGGAGTGCAGTGGAAAGGAATGGAGTGGAGTGGAATGGAATGGAGTCGAATGGAATGGAATGGATTGCAGTGGAGTGGAATGGAATGGAGTGTAGTGGAAAGGAATGGAATAGCGTGGAATGGAATGGAATTGCATGGAATGGAATAGATTGGATTGGAAAGGGTTGGAGTGGAGTAGAATGCAATGGAATAGAGAGAAATGTATTGGAATGGAGTAGAATGGAATGGAGTGGAGTGGAGTGCAATGGAATGGAAAGGAATGGAGTGGAGTGGAATGAAGTGAGGTGGAAAGGAGTGGAGTGGAATGGAAAGGAATGGAATGGAGAGTAATGGAGTGGAGCGCAATGGAGTGGAGTGGACTGGACTGGAATGGAGTGTACTGGAATGGAGTGGAGTGGAATGGAATGGAGTGGAATGGAATGGAATGGAGTGGAATGGAGTGGAAATGAACGGAGAGGAGTGGAATGGAGTGGAGTTGAGTGGAATGGAATGGAATGGAATGAAGTGGAGAAGAGTGGAATGCAATAGAATGGAATGGAATAGAGTGGATGGGAGTGGTGTCGATTGGGTTGGAACGGAGTGGAGTGGAGTGGAATTAAGTGAAGTGGAGTCGAATGGAGTGCAGTTGAGTGGAATGGAATGGAATGGAATGGAATAGAAATGAATGTGCTGGAGTGAAAAGTTATGGAATGGAATGGAGATGAATGGAACGGAGTGCAGTGGAATAGAATGGAGTGGAAAGGAAAGGAATGGCATGGAGTGCAATAGAATGAAATGGAGTGCAATGGAGTGGAGTTGAGTGAAATGGAGTGGAGTGGAATGGAATGGAGTGGAGTGTAATGGAGGGGAAAGGAATGGATTTTAGTGGAATGGTATGGAGTGGAATGGAATGGAAAGAAATATAGAGTAGTGGAATGGACTGGAATGAAATGGAATGGAGTGGAATGGAATGGAATGGAATGGAATGGATTGGATTGGATTGGAGTGGAGTGGATTAGAATGTAATGGCGTGGTGTGGGTTGGAATGGAGTGGTGTGGATTAGAATGGAGTGGAATGGAATGGAGTGGAGTGGAATGGAGAGGAATGGAATGGAGTGGAATGGAGGGGAGGGGTTTGGAATCGATTGGAATGGAACGTAATTTAATTGAGCAGAATTGAGGGGAAAGGATTGGAAGGTAGCTGAGTAGAATTGAGGGAAATGGAATGGAAAAAAGTGGAGTGCAAAGGAATGGAAAGGAATGGAGTGGAGTGCAATGGAATGGAATGGAATGGAATGGAGTGGAATGTAATGGAGTAGAATGGAATTGAATGGAAAGCAGTGGAATGGAAAGGAATTGAATGGAATGGAGTGCAATGGAATGGAGTGGAGAGGAGTGGAGTGGAGTGGAATGGAGTGGAGGGTGTTGGAGTGGAATGGAATGGAGTGTACTGGAATGGAATAGAGTGGAATGGAATGGAGTGGAATGCAACGGAATGGAGTGGAGTGGAGTGGAAATGAATGGAGTGGAGTGGAATGGAGAGGAGTTGAGTGGAATGGAGTGGAGTGGAGTGGAGTGGAATGCAATGGAATGGAAAGGAATGGAAAGGAATGGAATGGAATGGAGAGGAGTGGTGTCGATTGGGGTGGAACGGAGTGGAGTGGAGTGGAATTTAGTGAAGTGGAGTCGAATGGAGTGCAGTTGAGTGGAATGCAATGGAATGGACTGGAGTGGAGTGGAGTGGAGTTGAGGGGAATGGAATGGAATGGAGTGGAGTGGAGTGAAATGGAATGGAATGGAAAGGAATGGAGACGAGTGGTGTCGATTGGGGTGAAACGGAGAGGAGTGGAGAGGAATTTAGTGAAGCAGAGTCGAATGGAGTGCAGTTGAGTGGAATGCAATGGAATGGAATACAAATGAGTGCATTGCAGTGGAAAGTTACGGAATGGAATGGAGTTGAATGGAATGGAGTGCACTGGAGTGAAATGGAGTGGATTGGAATTTATTGAAGAGGAGTGGAGTGGAGTGGAATGGAATGGAAGAAATTGGAGTGGAGTGCAGTGGAGTGAAGGGGAGTAGAATTGAATGGAAGGGAAGGGAATGGATTGGAGTGGAATGGAGTGGAATGGAATGGAGTTGAATGGAGTGGAGTGGATTGGTATGTAGTGGTGTGGAATGCAATGCAGTGGAATGGAATGGAGTGGAAAGGAACGGAATGGAATGAGAGGAATGGAAAGTAGTGGGATGGAATGGAACAGAATGGAAAGGTATGGAGTGTTGTAGAATGGAATGGAATGGATGGGAGTGGAGTGGAGTACAATGGAATGGAGTGGAATGGAGTGAAATGGGGAGGAGAGGAATGGAATGGTCTGTAGCGGAATGGAATGGAGTAGAGTTGAATGGCATGCAGAGGAGTGGAACGGAATGGAGTGGCATAGGACGGATTGAAATGGAGTGGAAAGGAATGGAGTGGTATGGAATGGAATGGAATGGAATGGAATGGAATGGAATGGAATGGAATGAAATGGAATGGAATGGAATGGAATGGAATGGAATGGAATGGAATGGAATGGAATGGAATGGAATTGAGTGGAGTGGCGGGGAATGGAATGGAAAGGAATGGAACGCAGTGGAGAGGAGAAGAATGGAATTGAATGGAATGCAGTGAAATATAGTGGAATGGAGTGGAATGGAGTGGAGTGGAGTGGGGTGGAATGGAATGGATTGGAAAAGAATGGCATGGAGTGGACTGGAAAGGAGAGAAGTGGTATGGAGTGGAGTGGAATAGAGTGGAGTGGAGTAGAATGGAATGGAGTGGAATGGAATGGAGTGCAAAGGAGTGGAGTGGAGTGGAATGGAGTGGAGTGGAATGGAGATTAGTGAAATTGAATGGGGTGGAGTGGAGGAGGATGGAGTGGACTGGGGTGGATTGGAGTGGAGGGGAGGAGAATGGAGTGGACTGGAGTGGAGTGGAGTGGATTATAATGAAAGGGAATGGAGTGGAGTGCAGTATAGTGGAGTAGAGTGGAATGGAATGGAACAGAGTGGAGTGGAATGGAGTGGAATGGAGTGGAGTGGAGTGGAATGAAATAGAGTGGAGTGCAGTGGAATAGAATGGAACGGAGTGTAATGGAATGGAATGGAGTGAAGTGGAGTGTAATGGGGTGAACTGGAGAGTAATGGATTCATGAGGTATGCAATGGTATGGAATGGAGGGGAAATGAATGGAGTGGAGAGGAATGGAAAGGAGTGGAGTAGAATGGAATGGAGTGGAAAAATATGAATGCAGTGGAATGGAGTGGATTGTAGTGGAGTGGATAGGAGTGGAGTGGAGTGGAAATGAGTAGACTGGAGTGCAATGCAATGGAGTGGAATGGAAGGGAATGAAATTGAGTGGAGTGGAATGCTATGGAATGGAGTGGAATGCTATGGAATGGAATGGAATGGAATGAAATGGAGTGCATTGGAATGGAGTGGAGTGGAATGGAATGTAGTGGAATGGAATGGAATTGAATGAGAGGAATGGAAAGTAGTGGGATGGAATGGAGTGGAGTGGAGTGGAATGGAGTGGAGTTGAATGGAATGGAATGGAATGGAACGAAGTGTAGTGGAGTGAAGTGGACTGGCGTGGGATGGGATGGAATGGAATGGAGTGGAATGGAAAGGAATGTGGTGGAAAGGAGTGGAATACACTGGATTGACATGCAGTGTATTGGAGTGGAGTGGAGTGGAATGGAATGGAGTGGAATGGAATGGAATGGAATCAAGTGGAGTGAAATGGAGTGGAATGGAATGGATTGGAATGGAGTGGAGTGGATTAGAATGTATTGGAGTGGAATGCAATGGAGTGGAATGGAATGGAGTGGAACGGTAGGGAATGGAATGTAGTAGAATGGAATGAAATGGAATGGAATGCAGTGGAATCGAATGGAATAGAATGGAATGGAATGGAGTGGAGTTGAATGGAATGGAGTGGATTGGAATGGAGTGGAAAGGAATGGAGTGGAATGCAGTGAATTGGAATGGAGAGGAATGGAATGGTGTGGAGTGTAATGGAATGGAGAGGAGCTGAATGCAATGCAGAGGAGTGGAATGGAATAGAGTGGCATGGAATGGATTGGAATGGAATGGAAAGGAATGGAGTGGTGTGGAATGGCATGGAATGGAATGGAATGGAATGGAATGGAATGGAATGGAATGGAAATCAGTGAAATGGAGTGGAATAGAATGGAATGGAATGGAGTGGATGAACAGGAATGGAAATGAATGGAATTTAGTGAAATATAGAAGAATGGAGTGGAGTGGTATGAAATGGAGCAGTGTGTAATGGAGTGGATTGGAATGGGATGGAATGGAGTGGATTGGAATGGAGAGAATTGGAATGGAGTGGAGTGGAGTGGAATGGAGTGGAATCGAGTGGAATGGAATGGAATGGAAAGGAGTGGAGTGGACTGGAGTGGAGTGGAATGGATTGGAGTGGAATGGTATGGAGTAGAGTGGAGTAGAATGGAGTGGACTAGAGTGCAGTGGATTGGAGTGGAATATAAAGGAATGGCATAGAGTGGTGTGGAGTATAGTCGAGTGATGTGGAATGGAGGGGAGTGGAATGGAATGGAATGGAGTGGAATTGAGTGGAATAGAGTGTAGTGGAATGGAATGAAATAGAGTGCAGTGTAGTGTAATGGAATGGAATGGAGTGGAGTGGAGTGGTGTGGAGTGGAGGGGAGTGGATAGGGGTTGAATGGCATGGAATGGAAAAGTGTAGTGGAATTGAATGAAATGTGGTATTGTGGAGTATAGTGGAGTCGGGTGGAGTGGAATGGAATGGAGGGGAAAGTAATGGAATGAAGTGGAGTTGAATGGAGCAGAGTGGAATTTAGTGGAGTGGAGTGGAATGGAATGGAATGCAATTGAATGGAATGGAGTGGAATGGAATGGGTTGAAGTGAAGTAGAATGGAATGCAGTGGCGTGAAATCAATGGAGTGGATTGGAATTGAATGGAGTGGGGTGGAAGGGAATGGAATGGAGTAAAATAGAATAGAGTGGAGTGGTGTAGCCTGGAGTGGAGTGGAGTGGAATGGAATGGAATTTAGTGTTGGGCAGTGGAGTGGAGTGTAGTGGAATGGAGTGGAATGGAAGCGAATGGAGTGGAGTGGAATGGAGTGGAGTAGAATGGAGTCGAATGGAATTTTATGGAACGGAATGGAGAGGAGTGGAGTGGAGTGGATTCGAGTGGAATTGAATGGAATGCCGTGGAGTGGAGTGAAGTGCAGTGACGTGAGAGGGATGGGCTGCAATGGAGTGGAATAGAGTGGAGTGGAATGGAGTGGAATGGAGTGGATTAGAGTGGAATGGAATGGAGTGTAATGGAATGGAGTGGGATGGAATGGTTTGTAATGGAATGGAATGGAACAGAATGGAATGGAACGGATTGGAGTGGAGTGGAATGGAGTGGAATGGAATGGATAGGAATGGAGTGGAGTAAACGGGAATGTAGTGGATTGGAATGCAATGGAGTGGATTAGAATGGATTGGAATGTTACGGAATGGAATGTAGTGGAATGGAATGGATTGGAATGGAATGGAATAGAATGGAATGGAATGGAATGTATTAGAATGGAATGGAATGGAGAGGAGTGGAGTGGAGTGTAATGGAATGGAGTGGAATGGAGTGAAATGGAGTGGATTGGAGTGGAATGGTGTGGAGTGTAATGGAATGGAGTGGAGCTGAATGGAATGCAGTGGAGTGGAATGGAATGGAGTGGCATGGAATGGATTGGAATGGCGTGGAAATGAATGGGGTGGTGTGGAATGGAACGGAATTGAGTGGAATGGAATGGAAAGGAATGGAATGGAGGAGAATGGAATGGAATGGATTGAAATAGACTGGAATGGAGTGGATTGGAATGGAATAGAATGGAATGGAATGGAATGGAATGGAATGGAATGGAATGGAGTGTTATGTAATGAATTGGAATGGAATGGAATGGAATGGAGTGTAATGTAATGAATTGGAATGGAATGGAATGCAGTGGATTGGAATGGAGGTAAGTGGAATGGAGTGGAGTGGAGTGGAATGGAATAGAATACAGTGGAATGGAGTGGAAAGGAAAGGAGTGGACTGCAATGGAGTAGAGTGGAGTGGAACGGACTGGCGTGGAGTGGAATGTAGTGCAGGTCAGTGAAATTGTGTGGAGTGTACTGGAGGGGAAAGGAATAGACTGCAGTGGAATGGAATGGAGTGGAATTGAATGGAATGAAATGGAAAGTGGTGGAATGGAATGGAATGAAATGGAATGTAATAAAAGGGAAAGGAATGGAATGCAATGGACTGGAATGGAACAGAGTGGAGTGGAGTGGAGTGAAGTAAAGTAGAATGTAACGTACTGGAGGGGATTCGAATGGAATGGAGTGGAATGGAATGGAGTAGAGTTGAATGGAGGGGAATGGAATGGAGTGGAATGGAGTGGAGGGGTTTCGAGTCTATTGGAATGGAATGGAAACTAGTTGAGAATAATGGAGGGAAGTGGAATGGAATAAAGATGAGTGCAACTCCATTGAAAGTAATGGAGTGCAATGGAATGGATTGGAGTGGAGTGGAGTGGAATGGAATGGAATGAAATGTAGAGGAGTCGTGTGAAATGGAGTGGTGTGTAGTGGAATTGACTGGAATAGAATGAAGTGGAATGGAGAGTAAAGAGTGGAGTGGAATTGAATCAAGTGGAATGGAACGAAATTGAATGGAGTGGAGTGGAATGCAATGGAATGGAGTGGAATGGAATGGAATGGAGTGGAAAAAGTGGAGTAGAATGGAATGTAGAGGAGTGGAATGGAATGGCATTTAATGGAACAGAATGGAATTGAGTGGAGTTGAATGGAGTGGAATGGAATGGAGTGGAGTAGAGTCGAGTGGAATGGAATGGAATGGAATGGAATGGAATGGAATGGAATGGAATGGAGTGCAGTGGAGTGGAGTGGAGTGCATTGGAGTGTAATGTAGTGGAGGGAAGTGGAGTGGAATGGAATGGAGTGAAATGGAAAGGAGTGGCGTGAAATGGAATGGAGTGGAATGGAATAGAATGGAATGGAGTGTGGTGAAATGAGTGGAGTGGAGTGGATTGGAATGGAGTGGAGTTGAGTGGAATGGAATTGAATAGAATGGAGTGGAGTGGAGAGGAGTGGAATAGAAAGGAATGGAATGGAATGGAGAGGAATCGAGTGGAGCGGTTTGGAATCGTTTGGAATGTAATGGAAAGAAGTGGAGTAGAATGGAGGGGAATGGAATCGAACAGAGTGGAGTGCAATGGAATGGAAAGGAACAGAGTGTGGTAGAATGGAATGGAATAGAATGGAACGGAATGGAGCTGAATGAAATGGACGGGAATGGAATGGAATGGAGTGGAGTGGAGTAGAGTGAAATGGAATGGAGAGGAGTGGAGTGTAGTGGAGTGGAGTGGAGTAGAATGTAATGGCGTGGAATGCAGTGTAATGGAGTGGAGTGGCACAGAACGGAGTCGAATGGAAAGTAATGGATTCGAATGGAATGGGATGGAATGGATTGGAGTAGAATGGAATTGAATGGAATGGAATGGAACGGAATGGAATGGAATGGAGTGGAATGCAATGGAGTAGAATGAACTGGAATGGAATAGAATGGAGTGGAATGGAATGGAGTGGAGTGGAATGGAATGGAATGAAAAGGAGTGGAGTGGTGTGAAATGGAGTGGTGTGGAGTCTAGTGTAGTGAAATGGAATGGAGTGGAATGGAGCGGAAAGAGTGGAGTGGAATGAAATGGCATGTAATGGAATGGAACTGAGGGAAATGGAATGGAATGGAATGAGTGGAGTTGAATTGAAAGGAGTGTAATGGAGTGGAGTTGAATTGAGTGGAGTGGAGTGGAATGGAATGGAAGGGAGTGCAATGGAGTGGAGTGGGGTGGTGTGGAGTGGAGTGGACTGGAATGGAGTGGAGGAGAGTGGAGTGTATTGGAATGGAGTGAAATGGAATGGAGCGAATAGAGTGGAAGGGAAGGGAATGGAATGGAATGGAATGGACTGCAATGAAGTGGAGTGGAGAGGTGTCGACTGGAGGGGAACGGAGGGGAGTGGAGTGGAATGTAGTGGAGTGTAGTGGAATGGGGTGGAATTGAGTGGAATGGAATGGAAGGGAAGAGTATGGAATGCAATGAAGTGGAATTTTATGGAATGAAATGAAGTTGAATGGAATGGAGTGTAGTGGAAATGGAATGAAGTGGAGCAGAATGGAATGGAGTGTATTGGATGGAATGGAGTGGACTGGAGTGGAGTGGAACGTAATGGAATGGAACAGAGTGGATTGGAGTGGACTGCAATGGAATGGAGGGGTGTGGAATTGAATGGAATGGAATGGAATTTAGTGGAGTGGAATGGAATATAATGGAAAGGAATGGAAAAGAATGGAGTGGACTGGTGTGCATTGGATTTGTGTGGAGTTGAATGGAGTGGAGTGCAATGGAGGTAAGTGTAATAGAATGGAATGGAGTGGAATGGAATGCAAAGGAATTGAATGGAACGGATTCGAGTGGAATGGTGTGGAGTGGAATGGAGAGGAGTAGAATGGATTGGAGTGGAATGGAGTGGAGTGGAATGGAGTGGAGTGGAGAGTAAAGGGGTGGAGTGGAATGGAATGGAAAGGAATCGAATGGGGTAGAATGGAATGGAATGGGATGTGATGGAGTGGAATGGAGTGGAGTGAAGAGGAGTGGAGAGGATTGGAGTGGAGTGGAATGGAATGGAATGGAGTGGAGACAAATGGAGTGGAGTGGAGAGGTTTGCAGTGGAGTGCAGTGGAGTGGATTGCAGTGGAGTGGAGTGGAATGGATTGGTGTGCTGTGGAGGGAAAAAAAATTGAATGGGATGGAGTGGAGTGCAGTGGAGTGGAGTCGAATGAAATGAAATTTAATGAAATGGAATGGAGAAGATTGCAGTGGAGTGGAGTGGAATGTATTGGAATGGATTGGAGTAGACTGTTGTGGAGGGTCGTGGAATGGAAAGGAGTGTAATGCAGTGGAATGGAGTGGAATGGAATGGAGTTGAGTGGAATGGAGTGGAATGGAATGATGTGGAATGGAGTGGAATGGAATGGTATGCAGTGGAGTGGAATGCAATGGAGTGGAATGGAATGGAGTGGAACAGAACGAAATGGAATGTAATGGAATAGAAAGGAATGGAGTAGAATGGAGTGGAATGAAATGCAATAGAATGGAATGGAGTGGAGTTGAATGGAATGGAATGGAGTGGAATGGAGAGGAGTGGAACGCAATGGAGTACAATGTAGTGAAATGGAGTTGAAAGGAATGGAATGGTTTGGAGTGCAATGGAATGGAGTAGAGTTGAATGGAATGCAGTGGAGAGGAATGGAATGGAGTTGCATGGAATGGATTGGAATGTAAAGGAATGGAATAGAATTGAGTGGAGTGGAGGGGAAAGGAATGGAATGGAGTAGAATGGAATGGAGTGCAGAGGAGAAGAATATATAATGGAATGGAATGGAATGGAATGGAATGGAATGGAATGGATTGGATTGGAATGGAAAGGAATGGAGTGGAGAGGAGAAGAATATAATGGAATGGAATGGAGTGAAATAGAGTGGAATGGAGTGGATTGGAATGGAATGGAATGTAGTGGAATGGAATGGATTGGAAACGAATGGAATGGAGTGGATTGGAAAGGAGAGAAGTGGAATGGAGTGAAATGGAGTGGAATGAAGTGCAGAGGAATGAAATGGAATGGAAAGGAGTGGAGTGGAACAGAGTGGAGTGGAGTGGAACGGAGGGAAGTTGAATAGAATGGAGCAGAATGGAGGAGAATGGAGTGGACTGGAATGCAGTGGAATGGAGTGTAATATAATGGAATGGAGTCGACTGGAGTGGTGTACAGTGGAGTGGAGTGAAATGGAGTGGAGTGGAATGGAGTTGTCTGGAGTGGAATGGATTGGAATGGAGTGGAATAGAGTGGAGAGGAGTGGAATGAAATGGACTGGAATGGAGTGGAATGGAATGGAATGGTGTGTAATGGAATGAAATGGAATGCAATGGATGGAAGTGGAGTGGAGTGGCGTTGAGTGGAGGGGAATGGATTGGGGTGTAATGGAATGGAATGGAAGGGAATGGAGAGAAATTGAATAGGCTGGAGTGGAATGGAATGGACTGGAGTGGAATGGAATGGAGTGGAATGCAATAAAAGGAAAGGAGTGGAACGGTTTGGAATGGAGTGAAATTGAGTGGATTGTAATGGAATGGAGTGGACTGGAGTGGATAGGAATAGACTGCAGTGGAAAGGAATAGACTGGAGTGGAATGGAAGGGAATGAAATGGAGGGGAATGGAATGGAACGGAATGGAATGGAATGGAATGGAATGGAATGGAATGGAACGGAATGAAATGGAATGTAATGAAGTGGAGTGGAATGGAACGGACTGGAGTGGAATGGATTGGAGTGGAGAGGAAAGGAATGGAGTGGAGGGCAATAGAATGGAATGGAGTGGAATGGAAAGGAGTGCAGTGTAATGCAGTGGAGTTGAGTGGAATGGAGTAGAGTGTAGTCGAATGGAAAGTAATGGACTGTAGTGGAATGGTGATGAGTGGAATGGAATGGAGTGAAATGGAGAGTAATGGAATGGAATGGAAAGAAATGGACTGGAATAGCATGGAATTGAATGGAATGGATTGGGATGGGATGGAATGGAATGGAATGGAGTGGAGTGAAGAAGAATGAAATGGCGTGGTGTGGATTGGAATGGAGTGGATTGGAATAGAATGGTGTCGAATGGAATGGAGAGGAATGGAATGGAGTGGAATGGAGAGGAAGGGTTTGAAAAAGATTGGAATGGAATCCAAAGTATTTCAGTAGAACAGAGGGGAATGGAATGGAACATAGTGGAGTGAAATGGAATGGAAAGCAATGGAGTGGAATGGGAAGGAATGGAATTGAATGGAATGGAATTGAATGCAGTGGAATGGAATGGAATGGAATGGAATGGAATGGAGAGGCGTTTAGTGGAGTGGAATGGAATGGTGGGGAAAGGAGTGAAGTGGAATGTAGAGGAATGTATTGGAGTTTAGTGGAATCGAAGGGAGTTGAATTGAATGGAATTGAGTGCAGTGGAATGGAACGGAGTGACAAGGAATGGATTTGAATTGAGTGGAAAGGAATGGAGTGGTGTGAAATGGAATGGAATGGAATGGAATGGACAGGAGTGGATTGGAGTGGAATGGAATGGAAGGAATGGAGTTGAATAGAGTGGAATGGAGTGGGGTGGAATGGAATGGAGTTGAGTGGAATGGAATAGATTGGAATGGAATGGAATGGAATGGAGTGGAGTGGAAAGGAGAGGAATGGAAAGGAGTGGAGTCGAGTGCATTGGAGGACAGTGGAATGGAATGGAGTTTAATGCAATGGAGTAGAGGGGAGTACATTGGAGTGGACTGGAGTGGAGTGGAGAGGAGTGGAATATAATGGAATGAAGTGGCGTGGAGTGGAGTATAGTGGAGTGGAATGGAATGGAGTGGAATGGAATGGAATGAAAAAGAGTAGAGTGGAATGCTATGGAGTGGAATGGAGTGTAGTTGAATGGAGTGGAATGGAAAGGAACTGAATGCAGTGGAGAGGAACCGAATTGAATGGAGTGGAATGTAATGGAGTGGAGAGGGGTGGAGTGGAATGGAGTGGAATGTAAAGCAATGGAGTGGATTGGAGTGGATTGGAAGGGAATAGAATGGAGTGGAGTGAGACGGACTGGAGTGGAATGGAATGGAGTAAACTGCAATAGAATGGAAAGGAGTGGAGTGCAGTGGAATGGAGTGGAGTGGAATAGAGGGGAATGCAATTGAGTGGATTGGAATGGAGTGGAATGGAATGAAATTGAATGGAGTGGAATAGAGTGTTATGGAGTGGTACGGAATGGAATGGAGTGGATTTGAATGGAACGGAGTCGAAAGCAATGGAATGGAATCGAGTGTAGAGGAATGGAATGGAATGGAGTGGAATGGAATATAGTGGAGTGTAATGGAAAGGATTGGAGTGTAATGGAATGGAATTGGTTGGAATGGAATGGGGTGACATAGAATGGAAGGGAATGGAGTGGAATACTATTTAGTGGAGTGGTATGAAATGGAGTGGATTGAAAGTAATGGAATGAATTGGAATGGAACGGAGTGGAGTAGAGTGGAGTGGAATGGAGAGGAAAGCATTGGAATGCAATGGAATGTTGTGGACTGGAATGGACTGGAGTGGAATCGAGTGGAGTAAACTAGAATTGAATGGAATTTAATGGAATGGAATGGAGAAGAGTGGAGTGGAGTGGAATGGAATGGAATGGAGTGGAGAGGAGTGAACAGGAGTGGCATGGAATGGAATGTAGTGGACTGGAGTGGAATGGAGAGGAAAGGAATGGAGTGGAGTGGAATGGAGTGGAATGGAATGGAGTGGAAAGGAGTGGATTGGAGTGGAATGGAACAGAATGGAATGGAATGGAGTGGAATGGAATTTAATGGAATGGAAAGGTGTGGAATGAAATGGAATAGAATGGAATGGAATGTAGTGGAATGGAGTGGAGTCTAATGGAATGGAATGGAGTGGAGTGGAGTGGAACGCAATGGAGGAGAATGGAATGAAATGTTGTAGAGGGGAATGGAATGGACAGGGGTGGAATGGAATGGAGTGGAGAGGAGTGAACAGGAGTGGCATGGAATGGAATGTAGTGGGCTGGAGTGGAATGGAGAGGAAAGGAATGGAGTGGAGTGGAATGGAGTGGAATGGAATGGAGTGGAAAGGAGTGGATTGGAGTGGAATGGAACAGAATAGAATGGAATGGAGTGGAATGGAATTTAATGGAATGGAATGGTGTGGAATGAAATGGAATAGAATGGAATGGAATGTAGTGGAATGGAGTGGAGTCTAATGGAATGGAATGGGGTGGAGTGGAGTGGAATGGAATGGAGGAGAATGGAATGAAATGTAGTAGAGGGGAATGGAATGGACAGGGGTGGAATGGAATGGAGAGGATTTGAATGGAATGAAGTGGAGGGGAATGGCATGGAGTGGCATGGAATGGATTGGAATGTAGTGCAGAGGAATGGAGTGGTGTGTAATGGAATGGAATTGAAAGGAATGGAATGGAATGGAATGGAATGGAATGGAATGGAATGGAGTGAAGTGGAGTAGAATCGAGTGGCATTCAATGGAATGGAATTGAGTGGAGTGGAGTGGAAAGGAATGAAATGGAATGGACTGGAATAGAGTGGAATTGAGTGGAGGAGAATAGAATGGAATGGGTTTGAACGGAATGAAATGTAAAGAAGTGGAGTGGAATAGAGTAGAGTGGAATGGAGTGGATTGGAGTGTAGTGGAGTGGAGTGGAATGGAATTTAATGGAGTGGAATGGAATGTAATGGAAAGGGGAGGAATGGAATGGATTGTAATGGAGTGGAATGGAGTGGACTGAAATGGAATGGAATGAAGTGGGGAAGAATGGGGTGGACAGGAGTGGAGTGGAGTGTAGTGGAATATAATGGAATGGAGTGGAGTGGATTGGAGTATAGTGGAGTGGAATTGAAGGGTGTAGAGTGGAATGGAATGAAATGGAGTGGAAGGGAGTCTAATGGAATGGAGTGGAGTGGAGTGGATAGTATTTGAGTGGAATGGATTGGAATGAAGTGGACTGGAGTGGAGAGGATTGGAATGACATTGAATGGAATTGAAGAGAATGGAGTGGTATGCAGTGGAGTGGAAGGGAATGGAATGGAATGGAGTGGAATGGAGTGGAATATAGTGAAACCGAATAGAATGGAATGGATTGGAATGGAAAGGATTGGAATGGAATGGAATGGAGTGGAGTGGAGTGGAATTGACTGGAGTGGAAAAGAATTGAGCTGACTGGAGTAGAATGGAAAGGAGTGGAGTTGAGTGTAATGGAGTGCAGTGGAGTGGAATGGAGTGGAATGCAATGGAGTGGATTGGAATGGACTGGAATGGAATGGACAGGAATGGAGTGGATTGGAGTGGACTGTAACGGAATGGAGTGGAGTGGAATGGAATGGAATGGAGTAGAATGGATTGTAGTGGAGTGGAATGTAAAGGAATGGACTGGAACGGAATGGAATGGAATGGAATGGGGTGACATAGAATGGAATGGAATGAAGTGGAATGGAATGGAGTGGAGAGCAATGTAATGGAGTGGAATGAAAAGTAAAGGAATGTAGTGGAATGGAACGGAGTGGAGTTGAGTGGAATGGAACGGAGTGGACTGTAGTGAAATGGAGTGTAGAAGAGTGGAGAGGAATGGCATAGGGTGGGATGGGGTAGAATGTCTTGTAGTGGAATGGAATGGAGTGGAGTGGAATGGAATGGAACGGAATGGAGATGGAGTGGAATGGAGTGGAGGGGAATGGAGTGGATTTTAGTGGAGTGGAATGGAATGGAATGGAGTGCAATCGAATGGAGTGGAGTGGAGTGGAATGGAGTAGAGTCGAGTGGAACGGAGTGGAGAGAAGTGGAGTGAAGTGGAGTGGAGTGGAGTTGAATGAAGTAGAGGGGAGTGGAGTGGAGTATAATGGAATGGAGTGGATTGGAATGGAATGGAGTGGAATGGAGTGGAATAGAGTGGAATGGAATGGAATTTAGTCGAGTGGAGTGGAGTGGAGTGGAATGGAATGGAATGGAGTGGAATGCAATGGAGTGGAGTGGAGAGGAATGAAATGAAATGGAGTGGAATGGAGAAGACTGGAGCGGAATGGAGTCTAGTGGAGTGGAATAGTGTGGAGAGGAATGGAATGGAGTATAAAGGAATGGAATGGAAAGGAATGGATTGTAATGAAGAGAAGTGGAGTTGAATGGAATGGAAATTGAATGGAATGGAGTGGAATGGAATGGGATGGAGTTAAGTAGAATGTTATGGAGTGGAGTGGAATTGAATGGAATGGAGTGGAATGAACTGCAGTGCAGTGCTGTAGAGTGGAGTGGAGGGGAATGGAATGGAATGCAGTGGAGTGGAGTGGAGTGCATTGGAATGGGGTGGAGTGGAGAGGAATGCAATGGAGTGGATTGGAATGGAGTGGAGTCGAATGGAATGGAGTGGAAAGCAGTGGAGTAGAACGGAATGGAATGGAGTGGAATGAGGTGGAGTGGAGTAGAATGGAATGGAGTGGGATGGAATGGAATGGAATGGCATGGAGTTGAATGGAATGGAATGGAATGGATTGGAGTGCAGAGGAGTGCAATGGAATGGATTGGAATGGAATGGAATGGAATGGAGTGGAGTGGAGTCGAGTGGAATGGAGTGGAGTGGAGTGGAATGTAGTGGAGTGGAGTGGAGTGGAGTGGAAAGGAATGGAATTGAATGGGTGGATTGGAATGGAATGGGATGAAATGAAGTAGTATGGAATTCAGTGGAGTTGAATGGAATGGAATGGAGTGGAATGGAATGAAGCAGAGAGGGGTGGAGTGTAGTGTAGTGGGGATGAGTGTAGTGGAGTGGAATGGAAAGGAGTGGAGGGGAGTGGGGTGGAGTGAAGTGGAGTGGAGGGGGGTGGAATGGAAAGGGTGTAATAGAATGGAATTGAGTGGAGTTGAATGGAATGGAGGGGAATATAGTGGAGTGGAGTGGAATGAAAAGGAATTTAATGGAATGGAATGGAGAGGTGTGGAGTGGAGTGGGGTGGAATGGAATGGAATAGAGTGAAGTTTAATGAAGTGCTGTGGCGTGGAATGTAATGGAGTGGAGTCGAGTGAGGTGGAATGGAATGAAGTGGAATGGAGTGGAGTGGAGCTGAATGAAACGGAATGGAAATAAATGGATTGGAATGGAATGGAATGCAATGGAGTGTAGTGGAATGGATTGGAATAGAATGGAATGGAATGGAATGCAGTGGAGAGGAGTGGAATGGAATGGAATGGAATGGAATGGAGTGCAGAGGAGTGGAGTGGAATGGAATGCAGGGGAATGGAGTGAAATGGACTGAAGGGCAATGGAATGGAATGGAGTGGAATGGAATGGAATGGAAAGGAATGGAATGGAAAGGAAAGGAATGGAATGTAGTGGAGTGGAAAGGAGAGGAGTGGAAGGGAGTGGGTTGGAGTGGCATGGAGTGGAATGGAGTGGCGTGGAATGGAATCGAGTGGAGTGGAGTAGAACGGAGTGGAGTGGGATAGGTTGGAGAGGAGTGAAGTGTAGTGGAATGGAGTGGAGTGGAATGGAGTGGAGTGCAGTGGAGAAGAGAGGATTGGAGTGGAATGGAAAAGAGTACTCTGGAATGGAATGGAGTGTAATGGAACCGTTTGGTGGAGAGGGGAGTGTAATGGAATGGAGTGGAGTGGAAATGAATGGATTAGAGTGGAAAGGAATTGAATGGAGTGGAGTGGAATAGATTGGAGTAGAGTGGAGTGAAGTGTAATTGAATGGAATGGAATAAGGTGCAGAGGAGTGGCATGGAGTGGAGTTGAGTGGAGTGGAAGGGATTGGAGTGGAATGGAATGGGGTGGAATGGAGTGTAGTGGAATGGAGTGAAGTGCAGTGGAGTGGTGTGGAATGGAATGGAGTGGAATGGAGTGGACTGCAATGGAATGGTGTGCAATGGAATGGAGTGGAATGGAATGGAATTGAATGGAGTGGACTTGATTGGAGAGGGGTGGAATGGAGTGGAGTGGATTGGAATGGAGTGAAGTGGAATGGAATGGAATGGAGAGGAAGTGAATTGATTAGAGTGGAGTGGAGTGAACTGTAATGGAATGGAATGGAATGCAGTGCCGTGCAGTGGAGTGGAGTTGAGTGGAGTGGAAATGACTGGAGAGAAATGGCATGGAGGGCAGAAGAGTGGAGTGGAGTGGAATGGCGTGGAGGGCAGTAGAGTGGAGTGGAATGGAATGGAGTTGACTGTAATGTAATGGAGTGGAATGGAGTGGAATAGAGTTTCGTGGAATGCAATGGAGTGGAGTGGAATGAAATGGAGTCGAATTGAATGGCATAGAATGGAGTGGAGTGAAATGGATTGGAGTGGAGAGGAAAGTAATGAAGTAGAGTGAATGGAATGGAGTCGAAAGAAATAAGTGGAGTTGAGTGGATTGGAGAGGAGTGGAATGGAGAGGGATGGTATGGAGTGCAGAGGAATGGAATGGAATGGAATGGAATGGCCTGGAATGGAGTTGAGTGCAGAGGAGTTGAGTGTAGTGGAAAGGAATGGAGTGAAATGGAGAGTAAAGGAGTGGCGTGCAATGGAATGGCATGTAGTGGAATGGAATGGAGTGGAATGGAATGTAATTGAATGGAGTAGACTGGAATGGAGAGGAGTAGAAAGGGTTGGAGTGGAATGGAATGGAATGGAATGGAGTGGAATGGAATGGATTGGAATGGACTGGAGTGAAGTGTAATGGAATGCAATGGAATGCAGGGGAGTGGATGGGAGTGGAATTGAGTGGAGTGAAATGGAGTGGGGTGAAATGCAGTGGAGTGGAGTGGAGTGGAATGGAGTGGAGTGCAGTGGAGTGGAATGGAATGGAGTAGAATAGAGTTTGGTGGAATGGAATGGGGTGGAATTGAGTGGAATGCAATGGAATGAAATGGAACGGGATGGAATGGAATGGAATTGAATGGAATTTAGTGTTACTGAGTGGTTTGCATTGGAGTGGATTGGAGTGGAATTGAATGGAGTGGAATGGAGTGGAGTGTAATGGAGTGGAGTGGCATGGAGTGGAGTGGAAAGGAATGGAAAGGCATGGAATGGAATGGAGTGTAATAGAATTCGATGGAGGGTAGTAGAATGGAATGGATTGGAGTGGAATGGAATGGAATGGAGTGGAATGCAATGGAGTAGAGTGGAGTGGAGTGGAGAGGAATGAAGTGGAGTGGAGTGGAAGGGAGTGGAATGGAGAGGAGTGGAATGGAGTGCAGTGGAATGGAATGGTTTGGAAGGGAATGGAATGAAGTGGAATGGAATGGAATGGAATGGAGTGGAGTGGAATGGAGTGGACTTGAATGGAGTGCAATGGAGAAGAGTGGAATGGAGAGGAATGGAATGGAGTGTTGTGGAAAGGAACAGAGTATTGTGGAATGGAATGGAGTGGAATGGAGTGGATTGGAGGGGAGTGGAAGGGAATGGAGTGGAGTGGAGTGGAATGGAATGCAGTTTAAAGGAATGGAATAGAATGGAGTGGACTGGAATGGAACGGAATGGTATGCAATGGAATGGAATGGTATACAATGGCATGGAATAGAGTTGAACGGAATGGGATGTGGTGGAGTAGATTGGAATGGAGTGGAGTGGAATGGAATGGAATGGACTGGAAAGGAATGGAGTAGAGTGGAGTCTTTTGGAATGGAGTGGAGTGGAGTGGAGAGGAATGGAGAAGAGCGTAATGGAGTTCATTGGAATTGAATTGAGTGGATTGGAATGGAGTGCAGTGGAATGAAGTGGAAAGGAGGGGAATGGAGTGGAGTGGATTGGAATGGATAGGCAAGGAGAGGAATGGAATATAATAGAATGAAGAGGAGGGGAATTGAATGGAACAGAGTGGAATGGAGTGGAGCTGAATGGATTGTAATAGAGGGGAGTGGAGGGGAAGGGATTGGAAGGGAATGCAGTGGATTGGAATGGGATGGAATGGAATGGAAGGGAGTGGAGTGCAGTGTAGTGTAGTGTAGTGTAGTAGAATGTAATGGAGTACAATTGAGTGGAGCGGAATGGAGAGGCCTGGAACGAAGTAGAGTGGAATGGAATGGAGTGGAGTTGAATGGAAAGGAGTGCAATGGAATGTATTGGAATGGAGTTGAATGGAATGGAATGGAGATAAATGGAATGGATTGGAGTGGAGTGGAGTGAAGTGTAATGGAAGGGAATGGAATGCAATGGAGTGGAGTGGAATGAAGTGGAGTGCAGTGGAGTGGAGTGGAATAGAATGGATTGGAATGTAATGGAATGGAGTGGAGTGGAGTGGTTTGGAGTGGGGTGGAGTGGAGTGGAGTGGAATTGAATGGAGTGGAACGGAGTGGAATGGTGTGAGGTGCAATGTAATGGAGAGGAGTGGAATGGAGTGGAATGGAATGGAATGGAGTGGAATAGAATGGAATGGAATGGAATGGAATGGAATGGAATGGAATGGAATGGAATGGAATGGAGTGGAATGGAGTGGAGTGGAATGGAATGGAATGGAATGGAGTGGAATGGAGTGGAGTGGAATGGAATGGAATGGAATGGAATGGAATGGAATGGAATGGAATGGAGTGGAGTGGAGTGGAGTGGAATGGAGTGGAATGGAATAGAACGGAATGGACTGGAATGGAATCGGATAGAGTGGAGTAGAATGGAATGGAATTTAGTGGAATGGAATGGGATGGAGAGGAGTGGAGTGGTGTGGAATGGAATGAAGTGGAGTGGAGTAGAGTGGAGTGGAATGGAGAGGAATGGAATGGAGTTCAGTGGAATGGAACGCTATGCAAGGGAATGGAATGGAGTGGAATGGAACAGAGTGGAATGCAGTGGATTGGATTGGAAGGGAATGGAGTGCATTGGTGTGGAGTGGAATGGGATGAAATGGAGTGGAGTGGGATGGAGTGGAGTGGAATGGAATGGAATGGAATGGAATGGAATGGAAGAGAATGGACTGGCATTGAGTGGAGTGGAGTGGAATGGAATGGAGAGGAATGGAATGGAATGAAATGGAGTGGATTGGAATGGAGTTGAGTGGAATGGAGTGGAATGGAATGGAATGGAATGGAATGGAACGAAATGGATTGGAATGAAATGGGGTGGAATGGAGTGTAAAGTAACAGAATGGAATGGATTGGAATGGAATGGAATAGAATGGAGTGGACTGGAATGAAGTGGAATTGAGTGGAGTGGAATTGAGTGTGGTGGAGTTGATGGGAGTGGAATGGAGTGGAGTGCAGTGGAGTAGAGTGAAATGGAGAGTATTTGAATGGAGTGTTGTGGAAAGAAATGGAGTGTTGTGGAATTGAATGGAGAGGAATGGAGAGGAATGGAGTGGAGTCGAAGGGAATCGAGTGGAGTGGAATGGAATGCAGTTAAATGGAATGGAATGGAATGGAGTGGAATGGAATGGAATGGAGTGGAATGGAATGGAATGGAAAGGAATAGAGTTCAATGGAATGGGATGTTGTGGAGTAAAGGGGAATGGAGTCGAGTGGAATGGAATTGAAAGGCCTGGAATGGAATGGAGAAGAGGGGAGACTTGTGGAATAGAACGCAATGGAGTGGAGTGGAGTGGAATGGAATGGAGTGTAATGGACTGCATTGGAATGGAAGGGAGTGGAATGGAATGGAATGCAGTGGAATGGAGTGGAATGGAATGGAGTGGAGTGGAATAGATACACGTGGAGAGGAATGGAATGGAATTCAGTGCAGAAGAATGGAATGGAATGGAACGTAGTGGAACGGAGTGGAGTAGAATGGACTGTACTGGAGTGGAGTGGAGTGGAAGGGAGTGGAAGGGAATGGAGTGGAGTGGAATGGGATTGAATGGAATGCAATTGAGTGGAGTGCAGTGGAGTGGAGTCAAGTGGAATGAAATGGAGTGGAATTGATTGGAATGGAATGGAGTGGTGTGGAATGGAATGGAGTGGATATGAATGGAATGAAGTGTAATGGAATGGTATGGAGTGGAGTGGAATGGAATGGAACGGAGTGCAATGGAATGTATTGGAGTGGAGTGGAGTGAAGTGTAAAAGTGTAATGGAATGGAATGGAATGCAGTGGAGTGGAGTTGAGTGGAGTGGAATGGAGTGGAGTGGAATGGAGTGGGGTGGATTGGAATGGAGAGGAGTGGAATGGAGTTGAGTGGAATGGAGTGGAGTGCAGTGGAGTGGAGTGCAGTGGAGTGGAGTGGAATGGAATGGAGTGGAATGGAGTTGAGTGCAATGGAATGGAGTGGAATGGAATGGAATGGAATGGAATGGAATGGAATGGAAAGGAAAGGAGTAGAGTAGACTGGTGAGGACTGGGGTGGATTGGAGTGGAGTGGAATTGAATGGAATGGGATGGAGTGGAAGGAATGGAGTGGAGGGGAGTGGAGTGGACAGGAGTGGAGTGGAGAGAAATGGAGTGAAATGGAATGGGATGGGATGGAATGGAGTGGAGTGGATTGGAGTGAAGTGGAGTGGTGTGGAGTTGATTGGAGTGGAGTGGAATGGAGTGGAATTCAATGGAATGGAATGGTATGGAATGGAATGGGGGAGGAGAGGGGAGTGGAGTGGAGTGGAATTGAGTGTAGTGGAATGGAAAGGAAAGAAATACAATGGAAGGGTGAAATGAAATGTGAGCTGAGATTGTGCCCCTGTATTCTAGCCATTATTGACACAGAGATATCCCGTCGAAAGAAGGGAATGGAATGGAAAGAGGTGGAATGGAATGGAATGGAATGCGGTTTAATGGAATGGAATGGAATGGAATGGAGTGGAATGGAATGGAATGGAGAAATTAAGTGTGAGCTAAGATTGTGACACTGCACTCCAGTCTGGGTGACAGAGTGAGATCCATTTCGAATTAAAGGAATGGAATGGAATGGAGTAGAATGGAATGACTGGAGTGGCGTGGAGTGGAGTGGAGTGGCGAGGAGTGGAGTACAGTGGAGTGGAGTGGAATGGAATTTAGGGGAATGGAATTTAATGGAATAGAATGGTGAAATGAAATGTGAGCTGGGATTTTGTAATTGCACTCCATTTTGGGTGACAGAGTGAGATCCTGTCGAAA
>VNIU01000264.1_pt1 | contig 26538 bp, 28 predicted proteins | sample 7248601 | NCBI WGS metagenome assembly VNIU01 (sample SAMN12251564, study PRJNA551026) | human skin metagenome | isolation source: skin samples from healthy patients and patients infected with Netherton Syndrome | host: Homo sapiens | place: France:Paris
AGATATCAAAGTATCAATACGGCAAAGAATACTTTAAAAGGTATTGAATGTATTTACGCTCTATATAAAAAGAACCGTAGGTCTCTTCAGATCTACGGATTTTCCCCATGCCACGAAATTAGCATCATGCTAGCAAGTTAAACGAACACTGACATGATATATTAGTGATTAGCTATATTTTTTAAAGTTAAAACAGTGCTAAATGATCATTTTATTTTTCATCTTATGCGACATGTTTGAGTCATTATTAAACGAATATAAATATATTATAGAAAAAAATAGGACTAAAACGTTTCTGTTTTAGTCCCACCTGCTTGCTTAACTACAGTTCATTTTCAGATTTACTCAATTGCCATTGAAGATAAAGTTCGACTGCAGTTAAAAGAACATTAACCATTGCCAATGTAACTTTAATCTTTTTCTTATTACTCATATGTGTTCCTCCCTTCTTTAATAGCAGCATTCTATGTTGTGACATTGTGTTGATGTTATTTTGTTATCCTCTCCCTTACTTTCGTTTGATCTAGGTGGTTGCCTTAGCAACCACTTGTAAATTAAAAAGAGAGCATCTTTAAATAGATGCCCTCTAATTAAATCATTATTGATTAAATAAAGAAGTGATTGGTAAATGATCACGTCGTTTATTAAGCGTATGCATTTCAGCGAATTCAGATTTAAGAGATTTCATTAAGTATCCTTGCATGGCTTCAACGGTTTCATTTTTTTGAATAAGTATAGCTTTGAAACGTTTAAGAACATGAAGTATTTCGATTTCCATATCTTCTAACAAGTAATAACTATCAATCGTATTGTTGAAAGATGTTTTGGCTTTTAATAATACAGTTTTAATAATTTCAATTTCAGTTACTTCAAAGTTACTTAGATAGTTTTGAATACTTTGCGGTAGTTCTTCGAGTAATTGGAATTTTAAAGCCTCATTATTAAAGTTTGAATTGTCGTGATTTGAATGATTTGTATGATTATTAGGATATGTTAATTTCTTATCATTCAAATCATCCGTATCATTACTCTCAGTCTTAATATAATCAGTATCATTATAATCAGTATCATTAGGGTCTAAAATTTGGGATTCTGGAGTCCCAAATTTTGAGTTTCTGGAGTCCCAAATTTTGAGTTTCTGGAGTCCCAAATTTCGGGATTCTGGAGTCCCAAATTTTGGGACTCCTTGTCATTGTAGGTTATAGATGAGGATTGAATACTTTTTTCTACACTAATATTAGTTTCTATATCATGCAAATATAATTTATTAGGTTTATTAAATCCTGTACGTATTTGTTCAAGTAACCCTACTGCTTGAAGTTCTTTTTTTATTTTAGTAATTGTATTCTTGCTTTTGTCTAATATATTCTGGAGACTTTCATTTGTAAAAATGAAATATATATCCCCATTATCATCGACCCAATTATTTTTAATCGACAAGCTAACTCTATCGTTGAGAATTGCATAAGTAACTTTGGCACTATCACTTAATTTTTTATATTTTTCATTAACAAATAATGCTTTATGTAGCATATAAAAGTTTTGACTTGCTTGATTTTTAATATTTTTACGAGACATAATAAAAAACCTCTTTCCAATTAAATTTGAATAGAGGTAATAAAACATTACAAACCCACATAACTTTTTGACTTGCAAACTGTAGATATTGTTGTATATAATACATATATCAAATTAAATAGCTAACGTATTATGAACATTATATCATTAAAAAAGAACATATAAAAGATATTATAATCCCATTAAAAACCTTTTATAAACAGTTGACAAGATCATCGTCAACTGTTTATAAAAGGTTTTTTAAGACTGCTCAAGCTCCCTTTATAAAAGTATTTATGATAAAATTTATTTATAAAGGGTTGATAAAGTGTTTATAAAGGGTTGAAGATATGAAGAGCGTTAAAGAAATAAGTGAAGAATTGGAAGTTAGTAAACAGACTGTATTTAATAATATAAAAAGATTGAATATAGAAACAGTAAAACAGGATAATACTTCATTCATTAAAAATGATGTTGATGTAGAAAAAATCATTCAAAGAGTAATCAGAAATAAAAAGAAATATGGCTTTGAAAGTACTAATATAAGTTCAGAGAAAGTTAAAACAGATAATAAAAAAAACGAATCTAAATATGATGTTCAAATAATTGAACTACTCGAAAAGCAAATAGATACTTTAAATAAACAACTTGAAAAACAAGAAAAACGTCATGAAACGACAATAGAATTTTATAGAAAAGAATTACAAGAAAGGTCGAAATTACTTGAAAACCAACAAGTATTAGCATTAGAAAGTAATAAAAAGATTCAAAAACTAGAAAGCCAATTAGAAGAAGAAAGACAGCTTAATTATTCTTTTGATACAGCGACGAATAATAGACAAAATATTGATCCGCAAGAAGCAACTTTTACTGAAGAATCACAAAATATCAATCAACAACAAACAAAGTGTCAACCAACAGAAGTAAATTACAAGGATATAGCCGAAGAGAAAGAGAATGACAGTACAAATGAAGGTGAATTAATAAAAGAAGATAAGTTCGTTGAAGAAACGAAGAGTGATCCTGACGATAATAAGGAGGTAGAACCACCTAAAAAAGGATTTTGGAGTCGATTCTTCGGTAATTAAAAATGAATGTAAAAGGTGTATCAAGGGTTTATAAACCCTTGATACACCTTTTATAGTGCTGGAACTTCTGATAATCATCAGTTATGTTAAACTCTAACAAAAACTAAATTATCAGAAGAATTATCTAGGGTATTAAACATAGGTAAATCAATTTTCTATCGCCAATAGTATAAACATCATCCATATTAATCTGAAGATAGCTACATAATTCTTTAACAGCATAGCCTTTATTTGTATAAGGCGCCATAAACTCTATTAAATATGGTTTGTTTTGAGGTTTCTATGTTTAATCATTTAATTTTTCATTATATAAATCGAATAATTATAAAAAGTCATCATACTTTTTATTTTTTAAAAATATTTGAAAATTTAATAGTAATCCAATTATAAGATCAAATATCATTATCATTATAATCAAGGCAACTATAATCACTGTGACACTCGTTACATAACAAGCTAGTAATCTCCAGATAAAATTGACATTTTCACCAATTCCATAACTTAACATATTACAAAGTAGTAAAAGAATAATAATACCTATACTGTAAATTAAAATTGTCAGTGTATATTTTTTAATAACTCTATTAGGAAACAATAGTTCATCTATTAGGTTCTTTTTCACCAGTATCTCTCGTTCAATTCTATCTTTGTCACAGATTTTGATTTTACTATTTTTTATTTTTTCCTCTAATAAAATAACCTCGAACGATCTGCTAATTTTTAATAAATATGCAGGAAAAGCTAATGTTAAGCATAATGTAATTAATTCATTTACATTGTTCATGTAACTTATAAAATAGATGAAAGTTGCTACTAGTGCTCCTAAAAATATAGTTATATTAAGTTCTACATCAAATATTTTAAAAATATCTGCTCTATTCATCAGTTAATCATCCTTTCAAGGTTTATTAATACTAATAAATTATTAGATATAGGTATATCATATTATTAATTTAAGAAATTGTCTTTTATAATTTTACTTAATAATAAAAAAGTAGAACCATTTAAAATTAATGGTTCTACTTTTTAACTATTACTAATTTTAAAAATAAACTAATCTACAATATCTAAAAATATATGTTTAGTACTATTTTTGTTTAGTTATATCAAGTGATTTGGGAATTAACAAATAGACAACTATTGAAATGATAATCATGATAATCCCACCTACTAAAGCAGTTGCTACAAAAGCATCATTAAATGATGTTACAGCCTCGTTTGCAAGCTGTTTTATCCCCGTAGCTTTAGCTACTTCGACAGCGCCCACTACAGATTCTTCAGCTACATGAGCTAAATCTCCAACTATACCTTTTGATGAAAAAGATGAAATATCTAAAAATACACGATAAAGCATAGAAGATAGGCTACCAAGTACTGCTACACCAAAAACATTTCCAAGGTCATACATAGACTCTTCAACAGCAGCTGCATTACCTGCTTTTGATGTAGGTGTTTCTAACATTATTAGAGCAGATGCAACTGCTAGTGAAGCCATACCAGCTCCAACTAAAATTAATGCTAAAGCCATTGTAGAATATGATAATGGATGACCAAAGAAATACATAATAAACATGCCAATGGCTGCAATTCCAATTCCGGAAGGTAACACTATTTTCGGTCCAAATCGCGCCGCTAATCCGGGTACAATTGGTGCAAACACCATATCTCCTATTGCCATAGGTAATAGGTATAAGCCAGCTTTAAAAGGAGAAAGTTCTTCCACAACCTGTAACCATTGTGAAGCTAATAACAAAACAGATGCCATTGCAAACATTGTCATAAATGCAGCAATTGTACCAGCTGAAAATGATCTCTTTTTAAAAAGTCTTACGTCTAACATTGGATCAGAACTTGATAAATTACGTTTAACAAATATCACTATCATGGTAATTGCTAATACTATTACAACCCATGGAATAATATCTGCTAGTCCTTCTTTTGAAAATTCTTTGATACTCCATACCAGTCCAATCATGCCTGCAATTGATAAAATTGTAGAAGGAATATCCCACGAGTGAGACTTTTCTTTTGATAACTTAGACTCTGGTAATAAAAATAAACCTGCTACAACTGCTATTATCGCAAACGGTACATTAATTAAAAATGCCGAGTGCCATGAAAATTGCTCAAGTAAAGCTCCTCCGATAATTGGTCCAAAAACAGCACCTATCGATGAAGCGATTGACCATACAGCTAATGCAGTGGCCCTTTCTTTAGGGTTTTCAAAAATTACTCTTATCATTGAAAGAGTAGTTGGCATTATTAAAGCACCTGCAATACCAAGTAAAAATCGAATAGCTATTACGAACTCTGCACTTTCTGCGAAAAATATAGCTAATGAAACGAGGCCAAATAAAGCAAATCCAGTTAATAATGCTTTTTTTCTTCCCCATTTATCAGCAAAGGCACTCAATGGAATTATAAAGCCAGCTAAAACAAGAGAGTATATATCAACTATCCATAACTGTTGGGTACCAGAAGGCTCTAACTCTCTTACTAATTCCGGTAAAGCCATAATTAATATTGTCATATCCATTGTAACAACAAACAAACTAACAGCTAATACTACTAGTGCAGTCCATCTTTTTTTTGATGTCATCATATCAGTAGTTTTTGTAAAAAATGAAATCATTTAAGTTCCCTCCAATCCTTATAGACCGTTCGATCGGTCTATAAGGATTATAATCTATTTTTTTACATATTACAACAAAAAATCTTGCGAAATTTAAATGGCTGTATTGTGTTATACAATTATTCTTTGAATTTTTTGTGCTATCATTGATAGTACTTAATACTCATTAAAGGCGTGATGAACTTGAAAGATAAAATACTAGGTGTCGCAAAGGAATTATTTATAAAAAATGGATATAATGCCACTACTACTGGAGAAATTGTTAAATTATCAGAAAGTAGTAAAGGGAATCTTTATTATCACTTTAAAACAAAAGAAAATCTATTTTTAGAAATTTTAAATATAGAAGAATCTAAATGGCAAGAACAGTGGAAAAAGGAACAAATCAAATGTAAAACTAATAGAGAAAAATTTTATTTATATAATGAACTATCTTTAACAACCGAATACTATTATCCACTTCAAAACGCAATAATTGAATTTTACACTGAATATTATAAAACTAATAGCATTAATGAAAAAATGAATAAATTAGAAAACAAATATATAGATGCTTATCATGTAATTTTTAAGGAGGGTAATTTAAATGGCGAATGGTGTATTAATGATGTTAATGCTGTTAGTAAAATAGCATCAAACGCTGTTAATGGAATTGTTACCTTTACACATGAACAAAATATTAATGAAAGAATTAAACTTATGAACAAGTTCTCTCAAATTTTTTTAAATGGACTTAGTAAATAATTATATATATATTCTTGAAATACCAATAAATATTATTTCTAAATTACGTTCGTTATTGAGACAAAATTTAATAGTACTACTACACAAAAAGAGAGTGCGAATTCGCACTCTCTTTTTGTGATAAATGAATGGTTAAGAAAATAATTCATCCACAGTTGTATCAAACAATCTTGCCAACTTAAATGCTAATGTCAATGTAGGATCATATTTATTGTTTTCTATTGCATTAATAGTTTGCCTAGACACTTTTAATTCTTTACTTAAAGTTTCTTGAGAAATTCCTTTTTGTTTTCTATATTCTCTAATTCTATTTTTCATTAATTTAACCTTTAGATGTATATTTTTTATTTGTAGTATAGTAATTAAACAGCATAAGAAATAGTGCTACAATTATAAAGAAAATTTCTGGATATTGAGAAAACCAAGATCCTTCAATACTTGGTGACAAACCTGTAAATTTAAGCACTAGTGTAAATAACATACAATATACAATCCAAATAAAACTTTTAGCCAGTATTTCAATAAACATTTTACGTTGTCTTTCATCGTATCGATCTTGTTGTCCTTTTTTATCTAATGTTTCTGAAGGTAAATATTTGTTAGTTATAGCCGTCCATAAACAAGAAAAAATTAAAATAATAATAAAAGGAATTAAATTCATTATAACACCTCATAAATGTAAAAAGTATTTGACATTTATGAGTGTAAATATTTTTGATACAAATGTCAAATACTTTTTACATTATAATATATTTTAAAACACCTTATTAGTAAAACAATTACTATATAGAAAGCTGCGAACTCGTACTCTTTTTTCTTGTATAATTATTAAAATCTCAATTCAATAATATGTTATGGAATTTGAGACACTGTGAGAGACGCTCATTTGCATTGACAATCAATTTATCAAGATAATCCCTTATCATGTTTAATTCTATAAACTGTTTGTCTTGTGATATTAACTTCTTTCGCAATCTTACTAATCGCTTTGCCTTCTTCTAACATTTCCACCACGCGATGATAAATAACACGTTTCTGTGGGTCTTTAGCATTTGGTGAATAAAGTAAAGGGCGCCCTTTATATACGCCTTTTTCCTTCGCAACTTGAATCCCTTGCGCTTGTCGACGTTTACTTTCATTTCTCTCTTGTTCTGAAACCATTGCTAATATTTGAATGATTAAATCTTTCATAAACTTATCCAGTAATGGATTGCCAATTACTTCATTCATCATAGGTAAGCTGGTAATCATTAACTGAACGTCTTTTTCTTTTAAATAATTCACAGTTTCAATAATTTCATCATAGTTACGTCCTAAACGATCAATAGATTCCACAACGAATCGATCTCCCATTCTGACAAAATTGAGTGCTTCTTGAAATACAGGTCTATTTTCCACTGACTTTCCCGACTGTTTCTCTGTAAAGATTTTCTCCACACCAAACGTCTTTAAATTATCCAATTGTCTTTCTAAATTTTGATCTATCGATGATACTCTCGCATAACCTATAATCATTCATCTTCACTCCATAATAAATATACACCCTAATCATACGTTTTAATTGTTATAATTTCAACAATTCTTTTTGTATGGTTAGGGTGTGTCCTGTCTATTTTTATCTTTCTTAAAACTTAGTAATATTATTTATCTTTATTTTCTTGATTATTTAACCTATTGAGATAACGATAGATTGTGGTACGTGAAACTTTCCATTGTTCTGCAATAGTTTTAATTGGTGTTCCATTATCATAAAGTGTTTTGAGTAATTTTAAATCTTGTTTATTTAATTTTTCGGGTCGACCTCCATAGCGTCCTCTAGCACGAGCTGCAATTCGCCCCGCTGAAGAACGTTCTAAAATTAAATTACGTTCAAATTCTGCAAATGCTGCGAATAAATGAAATAACAATTGTCCTGTAGAACTTGATTTATCCATTGTTATATTTTCTTCTAAACTATGAAAACTCACGCCTCGATTATTAAGTTCATTAACTAATGTGATTAAATCTTCCATATTACGCCCTAGTCTATCTAGTCTCCAAACAACAATCGTATCTCCTGCCCTCGCAAATTCAATGGCTTTATCTAAACCAGGACGTTTACTTTTTGATCCACTTATGTGGTCGCTAAATATCTTTTCACAACCATATTGATTTAATTGATCTTCCTGCAAATTTAAATTTTGTAAACCAGTTGAAACTCTTGCATAACCTATTTTCAAAATACAAACCTCCTATATACATCTTCATTGTATCATAACTTAATTCTAACCATATTTATGAACATAGATTTTCTGTTGGGTTATTGAACACTAAAATATGTATACTCGCTATATATATAGACATAAAAAGAGAGTGTATAGAAAATGGTTATTTTCTGTACACTCTCATCTTTAATAATATATTTTAAATGTCATTAACAAAACTAATTTAATAAGAGTCAAGCATAGTTTACATATGTATTATGTTTGAAACATACCTCTAATTACTTTTTACTAATATCATTTAAAATGTCTCGCAATTCTTCAATTTCTTTGTTATTTAATTCTTCATTTTTCGCAAAATTCAGCACTAAACTTTTCATATCCCCTCCATACAGTTTATTAAGAAAGGTTTTAGCAGTTTTCATTTTAATATCGTCTTCTTTAATATTTGATGAGTAAAAATAAATATTTTCTGATTTGTATCGTTTTATAATCTCTTTTTTATATAGTCTTGTGATTAATGTTCTAATCGTTTTATCACTAACTTCTTTATATTTTTGAATTTCAACTACAATTTCATTAGCTGATACTGATTTTTTATCCCATATTATATTCATAACATCCCATTCAGCCATAGATATTTCAACTTGCTTATTGGCCATTTAAAACACCCATTTCTTTTAATATTTTTTCACTGATTAATTCAGCATTTTTCCCAGACGGGTTTCCATCTGATAAATGTGTAGCAAAATAATACTTATCATGATTTGTAATTACGTAACCTACAAACCACCCATTATTATACTTCCCGTTTACTATACCTGTACCTGTTTTCCCATACAGTTCATACTTTTCATTTTTCTTAATCAATAATGAAGAAGATAATTGATTCTTTGCTTTTTTACTAAAATGGTTATTTTGTTCCATCATATTTTTAAAAACTATTACTTGTTCAAGATTAGATATTTTCAAACTATCTTCCATCCAATAGCTTTTATAACTTCCCAAATTTTCATTACCATAATTTAATTGCTTGAGTTGAGCCGCAGTATAGTTCTTTGGTATTTGATTACTAATACGTTCGAAGTACCAATTAACTGAATTTTGCATTGCTGTATTTAAATCTTGTTCCTTATTCCAAGACTCGAAAAGATAATGTTTATGATTCCATGACATACGTGAATTTTTATCACTTATAATATGACGGTCAAGTCCAAACAGTGCTAAATAAATTTTGTAAGTTGAATCAGGAGAATATCTTTTTCTACTTTCTTTTTCATTATAAATATAGTATTTGTCTTTCTTCATGCTGTACATAACGAAAGATCCACTATTTGAACCAAAATTTTTACTTTCATCTAAAATTTGGTAATCGCTTTGTAAGGGCTTTTTATAATTATAATCAGTTAAGGATTGCCCCATTAAAAACTGGCTTTGAATTATCATGATAAAAAAAGTAAAAATACAAATAAAAATTAGAATTAATTTTGACTGCTTTTTCAGATCGGCTTCTTTTATATTAATTAATCTATTTTTGAGTAATGATTTTTTACCATTAAATGAATGGCTTAATATATTTTTGTTGAAAAATGAGGTTTTTAATACGGAGTCCATAATAGATTCCGCATAAGTTTTAAATTCATTTTTGTTAATATTATTAAGGACAAATCTATCGGCTTCTACTTCATTGTCATGAATTATCTTTCTTTTTACAATATGTATTAATGGATTGTAACTCATAACAATAGAGAAGATATTAAAGATAATTAAATGTAAAGTATCTCTATTTTTAGCATGAGCATATTCATGCAATATTATATATTTTAGTCTTTTATCAATTACACTTTTAAAATATGAACTAGGAATCAAAATAATATATTTCCCATACCAAAAAGTTATTGGAGATTGAATAGCCTCTGCTTTTCGAATCACAATATTTTTTTTATATTGATGGTTGAAAAGTATCGTATCTATTTTATTTTTTTCATTTTCGTTTAGATAAAGTGACTGTTTCTTTAAATATTTAAGATATAATAAGGCTTTCAAAAATTTAAAACTTAAAATAATAACTAAAACTATCCAAATAACTGTGCAGATATTATCAATTGAATCCCAATTAAACTTATGGATATCTGTTGTGAACTCTTGAACAGGTTTGGTGGTATTTATGTTATGGTTCAAGTCGTGTGACCTACTTTCAACTGTGGGCGATTGATTATTCACATTATTAAATTTTATAAAAGAGAATTTAATTGGGATAAAAGGAATTAATCCAGCAAGCACAGTTAGATACCAAACTTTATAATTTAAACTATAATTAAAATAGCGTTTTAATATGTACCTAAAAAATACTAACAATAGAAATATAAAACAAAAGCTTACTACACTCATTATTAGTAATTTAGCCATTTTGACACCTTCTTTCAAATATTTATAATAAACAATTGACATCAATATTACAATTGTAATATTATTGTTTTGTAAAAATTACAACTGTAATATCGGAGGGTTTATTTTGAAAAAGTTAATATTTTTAATTGTAATGGCTTTAGTTTTAAGTGCATGTAATTCAAACAGTTCACATGCCAAAGAGTTAAATGATTTAGAAAAAAAATATAATGCTCATATTGGTGTTTATGCTTTAGATACTAAAAGTGGTAAGGAAGTAAAATTTAATTCAGATAAGAGATTTGCCTATGCTTCGACTTCAAAAGCGATAAATAGTGCTATTTTGTTAGAACAAGTACCTTATAATAAGTTAAATAAAAAAGTACATATTAACAAAGATGATATAGTTGCTTATTCTCCTATTTTAGAAAAATATGTAGGAAAAGACATCACTTTAAAAGAACTTATTGAGGCTTCAATGACATATAGTGATAATACAGCAAACAATAAAATTATAAAAGAAATCGGTGGAATCAAAAAAGTTAAACAACGTCTAAAAGAACTAGGAGATAAAGTAACAAATCCAGTTAGATATGAGATAGAATTAAATTACTATTCGCCAAAGAGCAAAAAAGATACTTCAACGCCTGCTGCTTTCGGCAAGACTTTAAATAAACTTATCGCAAATGGAAAATTAAGCAAAAAAAATAAAAATTTCTTACTTGATTTAATGTTTAATAATAAAAACGGAGACACTTTAATTAAAGATGGTGTTCCAAAAGACTATAAGGTTGCTGATAAAAGTGGTCAAGCAATAACATATGCTTCTAGAAATGATGTTGCTTTTGTTTATCCTAAGGGCCAATCTGAACCTATTGTTTTAGTCATTTTTACGAATAAAGACAATAAAAGTGATAAGCCAAATGATAAGTTGATAAGTGAAACCGCCAAGAGTGTAATGAAGGAATTTTAATATTCTAAATGCATAATAAATACTGATAACATCTTATAGTTTGTATTATATTTTCTATTATCGTTGACATGTATAATTTTGATATCAAAACCTGATTTTCCCTTTATTATTTTCGAGATTTATTTTCTTAATTCTCTTTAACAAACTAGAAATATTGTATATACAAAAAATCATAAATAATAGATGAATAGTTTAATTATAGGTGTTCATCAATCGAAAAAGCAACGTATCTTATTTAAAGTGCGTTGCTTTTTTCTCATTTATAAGGTTAAATAATTCTCATATATCAAGCAAAGTGACATAATTGTTGAATTTATAGTAACTGAAACGTATGATTAGGGTGTATATTAATTATGAGATGGAAATCAATGATTGTTGGCTATGCGAGAGTATCATCGAACGATCAAAATTTAGAAAGACAACTTGAAAATTTAAAGACGTTTTGTGCTGAAAAAATATTTACAGAAAAACAGTCTGGGAAATCTATTGAAAATAGACCAGTACTTCAAGAAGCACTTAACTTTTTGAGGATGGGAGATCGGTTTGTAGTAGAATCCATTGATTGTTTAGGTCGTAATTATGATGAAGTGATTCATACCGTTAATTATTTAAAAGACAAAGAAGTACAATTAATGATTACTAGCTTACCTATGATGAATGAAGTGGTTGGCAATCCATTACTGGATAAGTTTATGAAAGATTTAATTATTCAAATATTAGCAATGGTTTCAGAACAAGAGAGAAATGAAAGTAAACGTCGACAAGCGCAAGGAATTCAAGTTGCGAAGGAAAAAGGCGTATATAAAGGGCGCCCCTTACTTTATTCACCAAATGCTAAAGATCCACAGAAACGTATTATTTATCATCGCGTTGTAGAAATGTTAGAAGAAGGCCAATCAATTAGTAAAATTGCGAAAGAAGTAAATATAACAAGGCAGACGATTTACAGAATTAAAAACGATAATGATTTGATTTAATAAACTTTGTTTCAATGCAACTGAGAGCTTCTCACAGCGTCTCAAAACAGATGATTATAATCTATTATGAGTTTTTAATAATAAGACAAGAAAAGAGAGCGTAAATATGCTCTCTCTTTTTCTCATTAACGAATGTTTATAACGCAATCATGATGAGAGTATTAATACAGTTAATTATTTGAAATACTTTAGTTTATATAATGTTGAATTATAGGTAGTGAAATTGTATTTATTATACATTGTCATATCGTTGTTTAATGATAGTTAATTTAAGGATAATAGAATTAATATTATATATAGATGAACAAAACAAGCAACAGAGCAGAAAAAACACTTTTAGATTATTTTTACTCATTCTCTATTTTATTTATTTTTGCTATAATAAATAAAGAATATTAAATGTAGGTGTTTTTATGAAAAAGAAATTTGTTTCTAGTTGTATTGCTAGTACAATCTTATTCGGCACTTTATTAGGTGTAACTTATAAAGCTGAAGCTGCAACAGTACATGTAGCTGGTGGTGTTTGGAGCCATGGTATTGGAAAACATTACGTATGGTCTTATTATAGTCACAATAAAAGAAATCATGGTTCAACAGCAGTAGGGAAATATTCATCTTTTAGTGGTGTTGCTCGACCTGGTGTTCAATCTAAGGCATCTGCTCCAAAGGCTTGGGGTGGAAACAAAACATTTTATAGTCTTCACTAATTACATATATTAATTAAGGAGAATAGACAGAATTAAGTAAACTTAATTCTGTCTATTCTCTTGAAAGAGGCAATATGAAAAAATTCAAATTATTTTTAGATTTTAGTACTTTATTATTAATTTCAGGGCTATTATTTTTATTTTTCTTCAAAGAAAATGAAGAAATTATACCTGAAAGTTCCAATATTTTAACAATCTCTAATTGGGATAAATCTAACAGTAAATCAAAAGTGTTAGATGTCATTGAATCAGGCGCCAAAAATCAAAATATACAAATAATTAAATCCGTTAAAGATTTTGATAATAAAAAAGAATTTTTTGTTTTCAACTCAAAACGAAATAATTCTGACTTTATACGTAATAAAACATCACTTTTAACTCCATCAGATTTATTAAACAGAGAGATAAAAGGAAAGTATTATATTATTGGTGAACATTTCAATGTAGAAGAGCTTACGAGTGAATTAAAAAAAGCTGGTTTAACATCTGAAGTTGAATACATAAATAGAAACATATTATTTTTTGAATTAGTCATAGATAATGATTTATTAGTGCCTTTCATATTCTTAGGCGTATTATATCTTTTGTACTTCTTATATGACAGAGGATATAATTTGAAATTTTATGCTATTCAAAAGCTACATGGCTTTTCAACTACACGCATTATTTTTCATAATATTCATATAAAAATCATTTATTGGCTAGTACTTACCGCTATTTTCTTTATTGCTAATATATTAATCATTCATATAGCCAATTTAGAATTGGATTTCTTAATGTTTATTCGTAGATTTATCGTGTTGCTTTTTGTTTTTGCTTGTATTACTACATTGCTGTGGCTGATTTCGTATAGTCTTCTTTTGAAGTTAAGTATTCCATTAATCTTAAAAGGGAAAAAAGGATATAAGTTTTCAATATTTATGGGTACCTTCACCAAATGTATCATGGTGCTAATACTATCTTTTTTACTGGCACAAAATTTAAATGCTTATACGAAGTTAAAGAATATATATGACTCTGAAAAAATCTGGCAAAAGTTAGATAATTACTATACATTAGAGATTTCTCCTAATATTAGAAATTCAGAAGAAAAACAAATTTTAGAAACTAATATATACAATTTAATTAAGAAAAGCGAACAACTTGGTGGATTGCTTTTAAAGAATAATAATATAGCCAATCCCGATAAAAACAATTACATTCCTGAAAATGGCAATGTCTTTTTTATCAATAACAATTTTCTGAATTTCTATAAAAATATAAATCATGATTTTAAAATGATTGACAATCATTCGGATAAAATAAACGTGTTTATTCCTCCAAGGTTACAATATCAAAAATCTGAAATTCAAAAAAATCACCAAGGATGGATTGACTTTCAAAAGCAACAAAACAAAAAAGTAGATGTGCAAGTACTGTCAAAAAACGTATCTGTTTTTTCTTTTGATCGCACAACTAATTTGAAATTTGGGTATCTAGATTCTCCAATAGTAATGTTGTTGACACTTGACGATTTAACAGGAGATTTTTATTTAGCTGCTGTTTCTCAAGGTGGATATCTATTTAAAGATTTAGATACACTTAAACAGTTGCTTAAAGATAATCACCTAGAAGAAGAAATTAGCGGTATAACTAATTACAAGGATTCTGTGTTAAATGAATTAAATGAAACGAAAACAAAAATGATAATAACAATAGTTACTATTATTATTAACGTTTTCATTCTTTTGATAGCTACTGTATTTGAAACAATTCAATATTTTAGCTGGAATAAAAAGCAACTATTATTAAGAAAAATTCATGGTTATTCATTATTCAGCAGTAATGTACGTTATTTAACAATTTCTATCTTACTTTCTATTATGTTAGCTTACACTACGCATATTTTATTTGGTTCAAAGATATTACTATTCATAATAATGTCTATTGCTATTATTCAACATTTACTTCAAATTGCTTATATTAAATATCTTGAAAAATACTTTAAAGATTTAATGAGGGAGATTTAAACAATGAAAAGAACTTTAATTATTGTAACAATTGTACTATTAATCATCATACTTAGTCTGTTATTGGTTAGAAATGAGCATTTAGATCGTTTTAACCCACTGTTAAAAGAAAAAGTATCTTATGCCAAAGTTCCAAAAGATACCCAGGACTATAGAAATATAACTGTATACTCTAAAAATGGAGAAAAAAAGAGTTATAAATTGGATTTTTTAGGTTATGATCCTACAAAAGAATATGTGAAAGTAAATCATAAAGGGAAATATGTGCGTTCGATAGAATACATTACAAAAGATATTCCTAGCTTTTTAAAATGAGGTGACCGATAGTGATAAAACTTGAAAATGTTTTTGTAAAAAAAGGTAATAAAAACATTTTAGACGGATGTAACTTTAATTTTGAAAAAGGAAAATCATATGCTTTAGTTGGAGAAAGTGGCGCTGGAAAATCTACTTTACTTAACATAATCGCTGGGTTCGAAGATGTATCACAAGGAAGCATATATATTGAAGATAAGTTACTAAAAAAGAAAGTCGATTTTTATAGATATACGTTAGGGTATTTGTTTCAAAATTTTGCTTTACTTGAAAATCAAACAATCAGTCAAAATTTAGATTTAGCCCTAAAGTTCAAAAAGAATAAAAAAGATAATATGAACTTAAAGAAAGAAGTATTAAAAAAGGTCGGCCTAGATTTAGATATCAAGAGAATTGTTAGTTCTCTAAGCGGTGGTGAACAACAAAGAGTAGCATTGGCAAGATTAATATTAAAAGATCCGAAAATCATTTTAGCTGATGAACCTACTGGGTCACTAGATACGAAAAATGGAAAAATAGTTATTGATTTATTATTGAAGCTACTTGATGAAAATAAAACTATGATTGTCGTAACGCATGATTTAGAGCTTGCGAAACGATTTGATGTCATAGTCAATATTTCTGAGCTTAGAAGTTAAGAAATATTGATAGGTATAGCCATACATAGAGAAAAAACAATATGAAATATGATTAGTCATTACTTTTGAGTTTTTTAATTTAAGGACTGGATTTTCCAGTCCTTTTTTATGATGACAAAAAACAAGCCTCGCAGAGCACACGTTTTTAATGACTTATTTGGTTTTTAATAAGTCTAGTATGTTAAAACTTTTCTGTGTTTAGGTGTTATAATCATATGCAGTGGAAGTTGATTTATTATGTCTTATTCAATTATTCGAGTTGTTAAAGTGAAATCAAAAACAAATACAAGAGGTATTCAAAGACATATTCAAAGAGAAAATAAAAATTATGAAAATATAGATATTGATTTAAGTAAGTCATATTTAAACTATGATTTAGTCAATGATACTAAGTTTGATTTTAATAAAAAAATTGATGAGAAAATCGAAAAAAATTATAAAGGGAAACGCAAAATTAGAACAGATGCCATTAAACATATTGATGGATTAATTACATCAGATAATGTGTTTTTTAATCAATTATCTGAAGAAGAGACAAAATAGTTTTTTAAGCATGCTAAAGCGTTCTTGGAAGAAGAATACGGTAAAGAAAATCTTTTATATGCGACAGTACATATGGATGAGATAACACCACATATGCATTATGGCGTAGTTCCTATTACTAAAGATGGACGTTTAAGTGCGAAAGAAGTTGTAGGTAATAAAAAAGCATTAACCGAATTCCAAGATAGATTCAATACGTATATTAATAAGCAAGGCTATGATTTAAAACGAGGAATTTCTAGACAACTTACAAAAGAAAAACATGATCAAGTTAGCCGTTATAAACAAAAAACAGAATATCATAAACAAATGCATATGCGCTAGAAGCAAATAGAGGATTATTTAAAGCAAGAAAATGATAAATTGATACAAAACTACCAAAAATCATTAGATACGCTTAAAAAGCTTCTGAGTGTCATGTATGAAATTAAAACTAAAAATGTAGGTGGATGGTTTCATAAAGAGAAGCAAGAAACAGGCAATATTGTAATTACTAAAACTGATTTTGAAAAATACACTAAACAAATTAAAGCAGCACAGATGATATTAGATGATTATGAATGTATTAAAAGTGGGAAGTCATTAAAAAAAGCAGAGAAACAAAATGAAAGTTTAGTTAATGAATTGACTAGTGTCCATATGGAAAATGAAAAGCTGGTTGAAGAATTTAATGATTTAGCACAACGTTATAATTATTTGTTGTCAGAGAATGAAAAGAAAGATAAAGAACTAAATTATACGCTTAAGTTATTCAATCAAGTTTTTAAAATCATTAAAAGTATGATGAAAGAAGAGCGTTATCATACACTAATAAATCATATTGATAATCATTTAGACAATTCTAAAATACGTGAAGTAATGACGATAGATAACAATGATGAACAGTTCTTTAAGAAGAAATATCAAGCACAAGAACGAGAAATCATTTTTAAAGAAGATAGAGAAGATGGTTATACATTATAAAAATAGATATTTAAATGCATTTGTTTGAGGTTAATTATTTTTTAGGATGAAAAATAGGTAGCCCCCCTCGAACTTTTTAATATATTTTTATAAATCTTTTTAAAAACCTTTTTAGGGGCTTGTTCAGCCCTAGAGCAACAAGGGATTTCAATGCCTAAAGGAGTGTTTTTGCCACATAAAAGGAGTGTTTTTGCCACATAAAAGGAGTGTTTTTGCCACATAAAAGGAGTGTTTTTGCCACATAAAAGGAGTGTTTTAAAAAGTTGTACTCCTTTTATGGTTTGACATTGATAATAAAGTAGTTTATTGTGAATAAAAGTTTTCAAATGGGAGTGTATATTCAAACGATACTCCTTTAGGTTCGTAATAAAGGGGGCTGTATCATGACAGGAGAGACAGTTGTATATAAAAATGAAATGAATTTAGTTCCATTAAGGCGATTTACAGCTACTGAAATTAATTTATTTTTTGCGATGTGTAATAAATTAAAAGAGCAAGATACTAATACATTACGTTTGTCTTTTGATGAATTAAAAAAATTAAGTAATTATAGTCCAGAAACACGTAATATTAATAGATTTGCTAATGATTTAGATAATGTGTATAAAAAGATGTTGAATTTAACCATTAGATATGAAGATGATGATGTAATAGAAAGATTCGTTTTATTCAATCATTATAGAATCCATAAGCGAGAACAATATCTAGAAATATCAACTTCTTCAAATTTAAAACACATATTGAATTCAATTACTAATAATTTTACAAAATTTGAATTAAAAGAAATGACTAGGCTTAAATCTACATATTCTAAAAATATGTTTAGATTACTTAAACAATACAAACATACAGGCTATTTAAAAATTCACATCGATGATTTTAAAAATCGTTTAGATATACCTAAATCTTATCGTATGACTGATATTAACAAAAATGTTTTTAAACCTATTATTATTGAATTAGGTTCTATATTTAATAATCTTACTATCAATAAAATCAAAGCGAAAAAAGGGCGTAAAATTGAATGGATAGAGTTCACATTTGACGCTGAGAAACGCATTCATAACAAACGACAACCTCAAATGTCCAAGATAGATAAATCAAGACAATATGTGAGGCGTGAAAAGACGCCTAAATGGTTAGAAGAACGGTCATATGAAAAGCAACCTCAAAAAGATTACGACCCACAATTAGAGAAAGAACGAGAGGATTTTTTAAAACAACTTGAACTGAATTGGGAATAACGCAACTTTTCGTTGCGAGTTGGTTAACTAAAAGTATCGTGACTTTTCAATTATTTTAATTATAGTTTGAGTTAAGGAGTGATTTTATGAAATTAGCTGAAGCTATAAAAGAACAGAGAGAATTAAAAGGATGGTCTCAAGAGGAATTAGCCAATATATTAAAGGTTTCCAGACAAAGTGTTTCTAAATGGGAAAGTGCCAAAAACTATCCTTCCTTAGATATTTTGATTGCTATGAGCGATTTATTCGGAATCTCTTTAGAGCATTTAATTAAAGGAGATGCACGTTTTAAAAAAGTTATTTTAGAGGGAAATTATAGAGAGAGTAACAGGGTACCTTCCATAGTTGATTTTCTTTATGATTTTTGGTGGCTTTTCTTTCCTGTTGCCGGATTTTTAGTTTGGGCCATTCATTCGTTCATGGGTTGATTTTAAAATCAAAATTTAATGCACATCAGGCAATATGAAAAAGGAAAGTATTTTTACGACACCTTGAAATGTATTGATAAGAATAGAAGAGTTTACAAAAGGCAATATGAAATATATACTAAAAGTAACAAGAATTTCGTTTGTAAACGCACAAAACCCCGAACTATTCGCCGTAGTTCGGGGTTTTTTGGTGAATTGGCTTTAATCGTCTATATTATTTTTTATCACGTTTATGGAGCTAATAACCAAATAACGTAACGAGACAACCACTGATTGCCGTTGTCATGATGTGAACAAGAATTTCATTCATAAATCGCACCTCCTCTCTACGCCGAATTGACATCTGAGAGATAGACGACCTTCACATTATAACAAATCTCTCCTTCCATGAAATAACATGAATATTAATAAATGTTGTTATATATTAAAGATAAATAAATATAAGGGTGGGATTGATAATGTTTGGCGATCAAAGACAAGAAGCTACAAAATATGTCATTAAAGAAGGTTATCAAGATATTTATTTCCTCAACAAAAACGGGGAATGGTATTATTTCGAAGTAAGAAGTGTCTGGCGTGGCAAACATATTATTAGAGTTAAAGATGGTTTGTTAGGTTGGAGAAAAGAAATAGTAACTGAATAAAGATACAAAATACTTGCCAATGCAAAAGAATGAAAACGCGTCAAATCAACGATGTATAAAAGATGCATAAAAGATAATGAAAGTAAAAAGCCATAAATGCCGTCATATAGGCATTTATGGCTTTTTGTTTGGTTAACATAATCGATGATTATCAGAAGTTCAATTCACATAAAAAAGCACGGCTAATTTATGAACTTGTCGTACCTTTTTAATTAAAATTAGTTACCAAATAGACGACTCCAAAACCCCTTTTTAGGTTCCGTTTCTTCACTCTTTTCTTCTATATCACTATCATTGTCATTTGGATTAGCTGAAACGTCTTCTCTTTGTGCTTCTTCACCTTGTGTACTTTCGTCGCTTTGACTTCCAGATATATCCTTATATTGAATCTCTGTTTCTTTAGTTTCTTCCTGATCTCGGTTAATATTTACAGGACTAGTAGTATATGTTTTTTCTTGTGCATCAACGTTTTGTCTAGCGTTAGTAGATGTATCAAAGGGATAATTAAGGTGTTTTTCTTTTTCTAATTGATTTTCTAATTTTTGAATCTTTTTATTACTCTCTAATGCCAGAACTTGCTGATTCTCAAGCAATTTTGATCTTTCTTGCAACTCTTTTCTGTAAAATTCAATTGTTGTTTCATGACGACTTTCTTGTTTTTCAATTTGATTATTTAAAGTATTAATCTGATTTTTAAGTATTTCTACTATTTGAGCATCGCTTTTAGATTCAAAATTAATATTATCCGACTCTTTTTTTGTTTGTCTTCAGTAGCACTTTCAAAACCATATTTCTTTTTATTTTCATTTACTCTTTGAATGATTTTTTCTATATCGGTATCTTCTTTAATAAACGAAGTGTTTTCCTGTTTTATTGTCTCTATATTCAATCTCTTAATATTATTAAAAATCGTTTGCTTACTAACCCCTAATTCTTCACTCAACCTTTTTACACTTTTCATATCATCAACCCTTTATAAAATGTTTATAAACCCTTAGTAAAATATTATAAGCTTATAACGATTAATAATAAAGTAATCGACAAATAAAAATATAAATTCGCCAACCTTTTTATCAAGGGTTTGTAAAGGGTTTATGGTGTTTATCAAAGGTTTATAAACCTATATTTTCCCTTTTTTAAGTTTATTCAAAGTGCTATAATAACCTTAATATAACAAAAACCCCAACTACTGGTAATAGTCGGGGTTTGGTAATAAAACGTTTAGAAACTGTTTATTTATATAATTTTCGATACTTAGATTATATAATGAATAATATCTTAGTGCAAGCACCTAGATTATTAAATAAACACAAAAAATGTAAGCGTTTTATTACCTCTTACCAAACTAAAATTCGGAAAGAGGTTTTTATTATGTCAATTAAACTTTACAACATAAATGAGGAATACAGAGAAAAGTTTTATCAAATACCGAAAGTATTTTTTACAAATCCTAAATATATCAAGTTATCCAATGATGCAAAAATGGCATGGGGTATTCTTAGAGATCGTTTAGATTTATCAATTAAAAATGGTTGGGTTGATTCTAAAACAGGTAATATTTATTTTTATTACAAAAATGAAAACCCACAAAATATATTAAATTGTAAAAAAGATAAAGTAATTAAAATAAAGAAAGAACTTAATTGAAGCCGAATTACTACTACAAGAAAGACAAGGTTTAAATAAGACAAATAAACTTTATTTAGTTAAACCAGAAGTAACAGAAGATGATATTTATAAAATTCAAAAGCAAGAAAACACTGTTGAGAGCAGCAATGGCAAGGAAGTCGGAAAAACCGACTTCAAGAAGTCGATAAAACAGAATCTAATGATACTGAACTTAGCTATACTGAATCTAACAATACTGAAATAAATGATATGAATGACTTGAATGATATAGAGTCCGAAAATGAAATTAGTAATCATTCAAGTCAATGCAAGGTTATTTAATGCAAACAATTTTAACTGAATTTGAAGAAACACATGCACTTTATATGCGCCGTAAAAACATGAAACAATATAATATCTTTAATCAATCATTCAAATGATTTTATAACAATCAAAGATACATCAAAATATTTCGTTAAATCATCTGACTTTTTAACTGATAGCGATGAAAAAATCAAGAAATTGTCAGTGATCTAGAAAAAGATTTGTATCGAAAACGTATGTTAAGTTATGGTGGATTGCTTAAATAAAAACATAAAATTTTAAACTTAGACGATGCTGAAGATGGCAATTTAATTAATACAAGTGATGAAGATAAAATAGCAAATGAAGAAGAAAAGGCACATTCGATTACGGCAATTTTGAAAAGCAAAATTATTATTTAAGGCATTAGTGATAACTGATGTCTTTTTTTATTACTTTTTTGTAAAAAAAGTGCTGTCTTATTTTTGTGACAAATGCTGTATGTAGTGTCACAAAAGTGTGACACTTGAGCTTTTTATGACCCCACACAAAAACATTTTCGAAGCCTTGAAATATCTGGCTTTGCCAGATCCCCCATTCATTGATGGGGACAAATTTCCCTTATGCTCTTACGGAGATTTTAGAGTTAAATTAAAATTTCTAAGTTTTTGATAAGAAAAGCCCTGCAGGAATTTAGAAGAACGTGGGGAAGTTTTAAAGAATTTTATGCTAATTTTTAATTTGCATGTAAATGGGCAGTGTCTAAAAAATAGTTATTGTTTTTGCTCAAATTTTTGTTTTTGAAAATAGCATATATTTATTTGGCTCATATTTGCGTTTTAAAAGCGTATATAAGTTTTAGATATAAAACTATATGAATCACCCCTAAATCTTTAAAATGCCCTCTTAAAATTCAAAATAAGGGCATAAAAAATAAAAGCCCCCCCAGATAAAGTGAGGTAGCTTTTTCTTTCGACGCCGTATCGTCGATGTAATTCAAAAAAGTTATGGGCTATAAATCTACATCACTTTTTCAAGAATGTAGTAGCAATATTCAACGCAAATTAATTTTTATAACTGCTCGGAATATCTCAAGCCGTTTCTTTAATTTTGAAATAAAAAAATCGACGAAGGTCGATTACGTTTTTGCACATGTCGATTTATCCGACGTATAAGTGCGCCCTTACGGGATTTAACTAGATTATAACGACGAATTTTAGACCTGTAAAGCAATAACAATTAGGTCTACCAGGTAGATAAAGTGTACAAAGTAGAACCGAAAAAGTTATTTATTTTGAAGATTTTTCGTAGATATAATTTGCTAATAAACTTCCTAAAACTGAATAAAGAAAAATAGTTAAACTCATGTAATCACTCCATAATTCTGAAGTGTCTCCATGTCTACGCATAGACACGCATTTATGCCGAGAAAATTTATTGTGCGTTGAGAAGAACCCTTAACTAAACTTGCAGACGAATGTCGGCATAGCGTGAGCTATTAAGCCGACCATTCGACAAGTTTTGGGATTGTTAAGGGTTCCGAGGCTCAACGTCAATAAAGCAATTGGAATAAAGCACCTATGATTATTTAAAAATATAAGTTATAATACATTCAAAAATATTTTTGAATGAGGTGTATTATGATTCAAACGGTTGTTGCTGCTGCTGTTCTTTATATTGCTACAGCAGTTGATTTATTAGTAATTTTATTAATATTTTTTGCTAGAGCAAAGACTAGAAAAGAATATAGAAATATTTATGTTGGTCAATATTTAGGGTCTATTATTTTAATATTAGTTAGTTTGTTTTTAGCTTTTGTATTAAATTATGTTCCAGAAAAGTGGATATTAGGTTTATTGGGTTTAATACCAATTTATCTTGGAATTAAAGTGGCTATTTATGATGATTGTGAAGGAGAAAAGAGAGCTAAAAAAGAATTGAATGAAAAAGGATTGTCTAAATTAGTTGGTACGGTTGCAATTGTTACGATAGCAAGTTGTGGCGCCGATAATATTGGTTTATTTGTTCCGTATTTTGTGACATTAAGTGTTACTAATTTATTACTTACTCTGTTTGTCTTTTTAATTTTAATTTTCTTCTTGGTGTTTACTGCACAAAAATTAGCTAATATCCCAGGAATTGGAGAAATTGTTGAGAAATTTAGTCGTTGGATTATGGCTATCATTTATATAGCTTTAGGTTTATTTATTATTATTGAAAATGACACTATTCAAACAATTTTAGGATTTATATTTTAATTTAGGTTGTGATTTTATATGAGTTATGAAAATGCTTGTGATGTGATCTGTGTACATGAGGATAAAGTTAACAATGCTTTAAGTTTTTTAGAAGATGATAAATCTAAGAAATTACTTAACATTTTAGAAAAAATTTGTGATGAGAAGAAATTGAAAATCATATTATCTTTGATTAAAGAAGATGAGTTGTGTGTTTGTGATATTTCTTTGATATTGAAAATGAGTGTTGCTTCAACTTCACATCATTTAAGACTTTTATATAAAAATGATGTACTTGATTTTTATAAAAAGGGAAAGATGGCATATTATTTTATTAAAGACGATGAAATAAGAGAGTTTTTCTCTAAAAATCAGGAGGGTTTTTGAAACGAGTGAAACGAGTTTCTTCTTGTCTTGATACTATAAAAAACAAAGTTATATAACATAAGACGACTTATCGGAAGTTATCTATCATCGTATATTCGGAGATGATATAATATACAGGTCGCCTATCTCTCAGGCGTCAATTCAGACGCAGAGAGGAGGTGCATTACTTTGCTAATCATTTTCGTTCACATCATAGCACCAGTCATCAGTGGCTGTGCTGTTGCGTATTATACTTATTGGCTTAGTAAACGCAACAAATAATTAATAGGCGACTTTATAAGCCAGCATCGAAAAAATCCCCACACTATTGCAGTAGTGTGGGGATTGGTGCATTAATTGTTAATCATTTTCGTTATCTAGATTATAACACTGGTTAGTAGAGGAATGCAAAAAGATAATATTTTAAGTAGTCTTTTTGGATATTATCATATGATATATTTATGTAAATTGATTTTTTATTAAAGGAGCATATATGAGTAATACTAAAATTAAATATCAAATTTTTATTTCATCAACTTATTTAGATTTAATAGAAGAGCGTCAAGCAGTAGTAGAAGCAGTTTTAAACAGTAATAATATTCCAGCAGGTATGGAACTTTTTAACTCAAGTAGTAAAAGCCAATGGGAAATAATAACACAATGGATCAATGAATCAGATGCAGTGATATTATTGTTAGGTTCTAGTTATGGAACAATTGATAGTGAAGAAAATATTAGCTATACAGAAATGGAGTACAATTTTGCTAAATCTTTAGGTAAACCTATATATGTTTTTGAGATGAATAAAGCATCTACCGAATCCGCGGAAAAGTCTAAAAAATTAGATGAGTTTAAGACAAAAGTTAAAGAAAATAGACTAATTAGTCCAAATATTAATGATATTTCGGAATTAAAAAGTAAAGTATCTCAGACTTTAATGCAAAGTGTACCTAGTGAAATTAAAGAAAATAGTGGATGGATAAGAGTACAGGATTGTGGTAAAAATGTAAAAAAAAATTAAAAAAATTGGATGCTATACAAAGAGATTTAGATACATATGATTTTTTGAAAGAAGAACTTTATAAAATATTCATGTATGTAAAAACTTTTTATTTCCAGCACACACCATTTGATGATAGTTATATTGAAGATATAGAAAATTACCTGCTAAATTATGAAAATAATCCACATAAATCATTCATGAAAATAAAAGTTTATGATTATAAAAACTTTTTAAAACATTTAAAAAACATATTGATTTTAATTAAACAAGGAAAAAAGCCATTAGCTCAAGCCGGTCATTTTAAATTAAGCTTTTACGAAGAGGATTTAAAATTGTTACAAAAAAATTATAAGACTACGCTAGTCGATATTAAAGGATTGAATAAACATTTTTATAAGGAATGTGATAGGTGCTTAAAAGCATATAATATTTTTATTGAGGGTATAAATAAACATTTATATGAATGATATAAGTACACCCTAATCATACATATATAATTGTTGTCACTTTACTCGATATATGAGAATGACTTTACCTAATAAATGAGAAAAGCAACGCACTATATTAAAATGCGTTGCTTTTTCTATTATCGAATACCTATAACTAAACTATCTCTAGCTGTTTCTACAACTTCTGTACTTATTTTATCTAAACCATTTATATCCATAATTCTGTCTATCTGCGCAAATAAACGATGAATCAGCCTAAAATTCCCTTTTGTAATTTTAATAATCGTCGTTATTGCCTCATAATCAGTAAAGTCTTCGAGTTTTAAATCAAATCCTAAGTCTTGCCACTTATATTCTAATATATGATGCGTCTCATCTTTACTTAGATTATCAAATTCATGCGCAAAACCTATACGCGAATATAGTTGAGGATAACGAGATAGTTTTTTCGGTTCTGTTGCAAAGTTGAATTTATAATATAATTTTAACAAAAAGGAGTCTTCTGTATGAACTATTTCAGA